>SXGQ01055019.1_pt1 | contig 17941 bp, 24 predicted proteins | sample 3178371 | NCBI WGS metagenome assembly SXGQ01 (sample SAMN11356859, study PRJNA531348) | freshwater metagenome | isolation source: freshwater sample F1-20 | place: China: Fuxian Lake, Yuxi | collected 2017-12-25 | reverse complement strand
CTTGTAATTGAACACCTTTGAACGACAGCGCAATATTTGGGTCAACAAGAGCCATGATCTATACCTTTATGTACCAGGTGGAATTCTAAAACCAGCATAAGGATCTTGGCTACTACTTGCAGGTTGACTGTAATAACTATAGTCAGTAATAGGAGCAGCAGCTTGTTGAGGAAAACGAGCGTTTAAGTAATTCTGACCTTGCTGATAATTCAAATAAGTCCCAAGACCTTGCGACAATGCGTTAGCGCCGCCGATGTACCCCGACGCTCGCGCTTGCGCGGCAGCGCCTAACGCTTGGCCGACGTTGCTCGCCATCGCCTGCCCTGCCTGACCTAGCTGGTTCGTTGCCGTTTGGCCTACACCTGCTAGCGACTGTAATGGGTTCAGACGCGCATTACGCTCCGCTTGATACCGGTTAAAGGCGTTCATGTACTCCTGTGACGCTAAATCCTGACCGTAGCGTTGAGCACCTCTTAACATGCCGCCTGACAGCAAGCCCCCACGCGCTGCTGCCGATCGCTCTAGCGCTTTCATACCTTCGCTCATACGGAAGGCGTAGCCTGGGTCTTGCTGAAACTGATCCATACCAAACGGCGTGTATTCGGTTGCCAACGGCGTGAGCTTGTTGAGCGCCGTAATGCCCGCCTGACGCCAAGGCTCTTGCAGTTCAACTTGACGTTCAAACTGCTGTTGCTGTAAATCAGCCGCTCGATTAGCAGCCGAGGCTTGTGTTTTAGCAGCGCTTCTAGCGGCTTGCGATCCTATTGCGGCACTTGTTACAACTGCACCAGCTACCCAGAATGTCATGTCAGCACCTCTTGTACATTATGTCGGATGAGGTTGCCCGGTGCGTACATACTCGCCGGTTCTGATTCTACAAGTTCAGACTCTGCCTCATCAACAGTTGTCGCCTCTAACGCATGGAAAGTCATACACAAAGTATCCGTTAACGCTAATACCGCACGCTTAGTACCCGGTTTACTCTGAAATAAATACGGACCTGTTACTTCTTGAACATTACCGTCCCCATCGGTAATAGCTACCGTACCATAAACAATAAGATAGAAGTGTTCTTTTTTATGGACGGCACCTACTACTAAAACACCGGCATGACGAAACACCTCGCGGCAATACATTCCGCCGTGAAAATAATGTTTTGTCTCTGGTTGGTATTGAGGTAACTTAAGAAGTTCCGCTTGTAATGCGCCTACTTTTTGTTGCATCAACCCAGCAGGTATACTTAAATTACTCACGTCACTTCGCGCCCACTAACGCGCATGTTGATGGCGCTAGCCGTCCCAGCAATCGTGCTGATGAAATCGCCTGCGCCCAGCACCTGTCCGACCAACTCAGGAAACGTATAGACCTCAGACGCCTGTAGTGTCTTGGTCTTCGTAATCAAGTTAGTGTTACCCGCTGATCCTGCTGCTGTGACAAGATTGACGCTAATCGTTGCAGCGCTGGCGCTGTAGTTGGTCGCCGTAAACTTGTCAATAATAGCCGTCACACCTGTTGCGGTGTACTGCGTAGTTTGTGATGATTCGACCGTCTTGGCCGGAACAAGCACTTTAACGGTAACTGCCATTATTGAACCCCTTCAATGTTGTTACTGACAGTAAGAATAATGCTTGGCACAGCGGGATAAAACGCAGAGGCTGCGAATGATTGCAACTGCACCGTTACATCATCAACCGCGTACATGATTTCGACGTAATCGCCAGCATTAAGTTTAAAAAAGTACCCAATAGTAGCAAGTTGTTCAGCATTATTGCCTTGTATTCGCACTTGGCTGTTGCTATTAGGTACGTCAACACCGTTAATTCGCGGCCATATCCAAACAAGACCTACGCCGCCTGCCGTCTTATCCAGTTGGATACTGAACAAAAAGTTATAGATGCCACGTTCATCGACGTAAACTCTGGACGTTGGTGACCCGATATAGACGCCGTTGCTGACGTCAGTGGTGTCAAACGTAACCGCGTAAGGCGTATTGATGGCAGCCGGGATCTGTGAGGTAGTGTCAAGGAACTGGCCGTACCGCGAACGCTTGAACTCTCGTGGTGGCGGCGTGACTTGCAACGCCTGAATCTGACTTTGCAGTTGAGCAATGTCGTTAATTAAACTGTTTGGCTGTGTCTCTAAGTTCTGACGCAGTGCATCAATTTGCTGTTGCAATGACCCAAGCTCGTTAGGTGGCTGGGTCTGCACCTCTTGCGCCAACGTCTGAAGCGCAGCGTCATACGAAGCGATAAGCGACTCTAGCCCCAGGCTAGCGATACCATCGTTAGCTGCAACATCGGCAACGCGGTACAACGATAAGAAGAACTGATACCAGGCGCGGTCGATCAACCCTGTGCGTGCGTCAATAAACGGCACACGCGGGGGCGTGATCGGCGTCGGGGTGGCGCTAGGATTAGGCATTGGTAGGACTGATCAAAAGTTCTGCGCCCATCAGCGCTGTCTTTACAGGGTCAGTCATCGACAACTCGTACACCCGATCGCGCAACTGTAGCGTCATACCCAGCCTACGGAACCATACGCGTCGGTAATATTCGCCTATCTTGCCAATTGATGCTGTGCGATAGTTGGACCACGTATGGCCGCCATCGTCTGACCAGCGCAGCATGACCTCGGGGTCAGCGCCTTGTACGCCCGCCATTTCTTCTTCGATGAAGTATGCGCCATCTTCAGACACTAAAAAGTAGTCGTTGGTCTCGATAATGTCTGTTGTTAAGTAGATCGACTCTATAGACGTGTCTTCGTCAATTAGCGAATCACCACCCTCAGACAACAAGAAATAGTTGATGGGTTCTGTGACATCCGTGGTCAAGTAGCTGTCTTGCAAAGGTATGCCGTTCAAACCAACGCCCGACTCGATGTCGATCTGCATCGAATGCTGCGCGGTGCGCTTGAGGTTGTTCTGTCCGGTGGGCAGCGCCCGCCAGGACCGCAGCCACTTTTGCGTCTGACCGTTATCAGCGTAAGTATTTAAGTCGAGCGCGTAGATATTGCCGTTTTCATAGTCGCCAACGACAATTTTATTGTTGAACGCCATCTGGCAATTGCTGCGGTGCCGCGTAAACAATCCGTTATCCCAACCAGCACGCTCATGCCATGCGCCTGTAGCGACGTCGTAGACCCAAGTTGCGTTGCCGCTAGGAAACGTTAGGACGTAAAAACTATGGCCGTCTTGCTGATAGGTGTAGGCAATCGCGTCGGTTAGTGTGCTGTACTGCTGGATCTGCCATTCGACGGCGTGCGTACTGATGCGCTGTCCGGTGTAGCCATTAGCGCGGTAGACAATACCTTGCCCACGAGCGTCTGCGCCAACCCAAAACAGCCCGTTATCCATCTTGGCAATCGTGTACGCGGAGATGCACCCGATCTCATTAAACGCGCCTTGGATGCGCTGAAGCGGAAAGTCAGACGACCCTGTGTCGTACCAGACCTCAACCGTCCCTGTACCGTACACCCATACTTCGCGGTGATCGACAATAAGGCCCACCACGCCATCAGGCGAACCTTCTGCGCTAGCAAAGTCAAGTGGGTCGATGGACGTACCATCAAGCAGTTGCGTGACCCAGATGCGCTGGCTGTTAGGCTCGTTAAAGACAAAATAGCCATCAAGATAACCAACCGTCACCGCGCCAGGGAAATCTTCGTCCAGTATTTGCGCGAACGTGTTGGTAAGGTTGTTATAGATGTAGCTTGGCCCGTTAGCCGCAATGAAAACTTGCGTACCGTTATCAGCCATACTGACCGGCCCAGTGCCCGCTATAACGCCAAGCAACGTCGGTGCGTAACTGGTTGTGATTTTGTACAGCGAATTGCCGGATACTACAAACGCAACGCTGCTGTCAGACGAAAAAGTCCATAGACCTCTGATCGGTCCTGTACCTATGGTTGCAAGTTTTAACAGCCCAGGACAGCGCTGAAGAAACGCGGGTTCTTTGCCGCCTTCGGGCACAACTTCCGGAAACAAATTGACCATCCTCGCATCGGCTGCGTTGACGGACCGTGCAACGTAGGACGAGCCTAGGATTGGCGTTTTCATTAGAAGTTGTTAGCGTAGATGTTGTACCGTTGACGCGTTGCAACAATCGGGTATGGGATAGCCATAAGATCGCCGGGGAAGTTGATACGCTTGATGTTGCGCTTGCTTGTCATCGCAATGCGCTGCACTTGAGGCGATGGCTCAACACCAAACTCAGGTGCTAACTCACAGGCTAAGTTGTAGCGAAACGCACGCAGATAGCCTGGCGGGAAATAAATATCTGTAGCAACGCTCGATACTTCATCAAGCGTCTGCACCGAGATGATGTGCCACTCTAGCGCCTTAATGGGTACAGGGTAGACATACATTTCGATGTTCGGAAACGTGTTGTTGACCCACAAGACTTGCGGATACGTCGATGTTACCGTCTTAAACGCGATGCCATCGTACTGCTGCTGGTTGATCAACTTAACGCCAAACGATAGTCCAGAGGAAGGATCTTTAAAGTATGTGGCGTCGTCGATCTCAATAGGACGATTACCCACAAAGTCGCCCGTTGGACCTAACGTGCGCGAAAGGACGTTAGCAGGCCAAGTAAACACTTGATCTTGCGTACTGAACACTGACAGGCGTTCGGTGTCCCAAGACTGAATCATCTGGTTCATCGCCATGATGGAGTCTTGCATAACAGCCGCAGAGGGCGTTTCGCCTTCCGCTAATACGCCAAGGAGTCTAAGCGACCCGTCAATGAGTTCAGCAGCAGTGGTCATAGTTCGGCCTCCTGAGTCCTACGACTGCGACGACGAGGTTGGAGTTCGTTAACAGGCTCAAATTCGTCTGGCGCAGCATCAACAGTCAAGTTGTTGGGGTCGTAATCTTCCCAACCGTTCTCTCTGTCACGGTCAGCTTCCATGTCAGATGTTGCAACTTTAGCACCATGCAAGGTGTGGCGGAGGTAGATGACGGCCATAGTTTAATTGGGGGCCGAAGCCCCCTTCCTTACACGCAGTGGATAAGAGCAAAATTAATAACAACTGCTTCCGACAACGATCCACCCGAAATGTTGCGTACTGTAATAGTCGCCGCCCCAGCACTTAAACCAGATACCCAGCAGTTATACGCGCCCGCAGTAGCGCCGCCGCTTACGTTCAAAATCAAAATGTCGTTTGCAGAAATGAACGAGTTGTTCAACGTAAATGTTACGTTGGTTACGCTCGCCAAAGCTGCGTTGTTCATCGTGATTTGACCGGCAGACTTGTTCAGCGTTACGGCTGTAGACTTGCTAGTAGCTTGAGTTACCGTACCTTGCGCGGCTGCTGTATAACCAAACTGCTCATCGGACAGCACGTACTGTGCGCCGATAATGTCTTGGTCTGTGTAAGCAACGCCAATAGGCTTAGTGTTTGACATAGCTAATCCTTTTAAAAATAGGGGGCGAACCCCCTATCAATTACGCAATACGATAAGCCGTCCAAGTGCCGTCGCCGGTCTTGCGTGCTAGCCACTGCGAAGACGTGTTAGCTGATACCGCAGCGGTACCAACAATCGTCCAGCCCGTACCTGCGGTTACGGTCACAGCGTCAGCACTATCAATGTTGACGACTGCAAACGTGAACGCAGCGTTGACCTTAGCTGCCGAAGAAATTTCATCTTCGAGCAACGCAACGGTCGGCAACGTCATAGCACCAGCGGTGCCATCAAACGTGAACAGACCATTAGCCAGTTGCGCGGCGGTGACCGTTGCTGCGCCGGTTAGCGCAGTGGGTGCACCCTGGACAAACAACAAAGCCTCGCCGGTATTACCGTCGTTGTACTGATAGCCACCAGCACCGTTAGGAATTGCCATGATAGATCCTTTCAAAAAATAATTTGGTAGGGGGCCGAAGCCCCCTTATTGATTAGCCCCAGAGACGAACGCCCATTTGAGGACGGATCACGCTGTAGCCGTACAGCACGTCAATACGGCAGGGCATACGGTCGTTATTGATGTCGTACTGGCGAACAATACGCATCGAAATACCGTTATGAACCTGACGCGACGCCATATCAACGCCTTGCGGCATCATCAGATCGGCGGTAGCGAACGTGATTGCATCTTTGTGGTAGACCAAGTTTTGTGGGTACTGCGATGAAGCTGCACCGACAAACGTTACGGCCTTGCTGGTAGCGGGAAGACTGTTAACAGTAGCTAAAGCGTTAGATGCTGAATAGATAGGAGCAACAGTGATGTTACCCGCGCCAGATCCGTTCAGCGTGACGTCAACCGTCGCAACGAACTGGAACAGCGATCCAGTGGACTCGCGTGTCTGTGGGTTAACTGCATAGCAGTCAGCCACGGTAAACACATCGCCAGCCTTAACCGTCGCGCTAGCACCAGCGCCTGTGATGGCGATAGTGGTTGCACCTTCGCTTGTCACAGCAGCTGAGGTCGTGCCGCCGGTCGCTGTACGCGAGCCAGTGGTGAACTGCTTGATCGACTGAGACATGTTGATCTCGTCAAACCCAAGCACACCCATACCCATCATGCCGTTTTTAAACTGGCGGCTGATCGTATCGGTGGGGTTGAAAAGACCTTTCATGCCTTCGACCAATCCAGCGTTAGCGGCTGGGTTGACTGTGGCGTAACGGGGCGACATGACCGCAGCGTTCTCGTTGAGCTTCTGCTGTGCTTGCAACAGAACCAGCGATGTAGCAGGCGTCGTACCAGGCGTACCAACGGTGTTACCGATGTATTTGTACGAGTTTGCAACGTCAGCGTCGATGCTGGCAGCAAGCTGGCTAATACGAGGTTTAAGCACACGCTCTGCGAAATCGTCCAACTGCAATGTCAATTCAGCAGATGTGAAGTTAACGCCGATGTGCTTTTGCGAAGCAACAGTCAACGTGGTGTACTGCTCGTTGTCGCTCTGAACTTGCAGCGCGGCGCCGTCGGTAACCAGAGCGCGGTCCGGGAGGCGGATACGCAGGGTTGAACCAATCTTAGCGCCTTCAACAGCAAAACTGTCGTCGTACTGACGGTTTACGTTACGGGTTAAGACAAGATTATTCTCAAGGATTTCAAGCGCCTTGCGGGTAATCATGTCAATGGTAAGTAGGCTATTTGCCATGACAATTCCTTTTTAAAAAGTTAGCGGACTCGGTTCTGAGCTTCCCATTTCTTAATCTGCCTTTGACGCTCGGCTTCAATCCACTCTGACGTTGACATTTCCTTTATCGAACGCGGGTCAGTCGTGTCTAAAACTCTTGCGTTGCCACCCCGAGGAGTGACAGGCTGAATCGGCGCTGGGGCACTCGACGATTTCTTAACAGGAGGATTTTCACTTAACTTAGCTTCAATCTTCCCAATCTCTTTTGCCTGCAAAAAAGGCGACAACTTGGCAATACGATCAGCTTCTTTTGGATTAGATCCAAGGTAATACGCCACCTCGGGGCCAACATCAGAGGCTTGAATCGTCTCGGCCATCACGGTCGTAATCGGAAGACGAGGGTTGTACGCGACTTGTTCAAAGTCTTCGTACTTAGACCGCGCTTCTTCTTCGCGTTCGTGATAGACCTCAAGAACTTCGGCACGCTGTCGTTCTGCTTCACGTCGTGCAAGTAACTCTGCTGCCTTCCGTTCGGCTAGCGCTTCCGCGTAGTCTTCGGTCGATGCAAAACTATCTTGCGTCGGTAAATCACCAGACGGCATATTGGGCGTTGCGGCCCTCAGCTTCTGCTCTCGTTCCCACTTGCGTTGCTCTCTTGCAAGGCGTTTGCTGATCATCGCATCTATTTCAGCCTGGGTGTAACGCTTTTCCTCAGTCTGTTCAGACGCTTGTTCAGTTGCTTCCGGCGCATTTTGTGCACTTTCCGTGGTGGCCGTCACCTCGGGTGCTGGCGCGGATTCTACTTCCGCTAAGGCTTCTTGAACTTGCTCAGTCATCTTCGTTCCAAAGGAACCCTGGTCTACCGGGCCAGTACGGGTAATTAAACTTAAGTCTGGGGCAATCTTACATTAACTGTCAACTAAAACTTAATAAGCTGGCGAAATCAAACTTTTTTGCGACTGCACATAGAAGTTACCAGCAGCTAACGTAACGCTGCCGCCCGTGTTGTTGGATAAAATTAATGTGGTTGCATTGGTTGCATTGACGTAACCAAATACCGTAACGCCCTGCAAATCCTTATCGTATGCCGCAGTAACCATATCACCCAGCGCAGCGCCAGGCGTCGTGATGTTGACCGTCGTACGAGCGCCGTTAGCAATCGTTGTCGATCCATACGCTTGCGTACCATACGCGACTGGGCCTTGATAGCTTGTGGTTGTCGATAAAACGCTTACGTTGCCGGTTTTATTGGTGGCAAACTGATTGCCCGTAACCATTAAACCGGTCAATAACGCACTTTGTTCGACGTATCCATACGTCTGCGTACCACCTGCGCCGTTGGAGTCGTAGCACAAATTACCGCTAAACAGCGAGTAATTAGCGTTGTATGTTGCAGTGCCATATCTTGCGACAATACCAGGCGAATTAGCGGTTTTTCCGTTGTTAAAGCAGTAGTTGTTGGAACAAATACTGTTTTTGCCGCCTTGGTCAATCCCACTACCGGCGTTGTCGATGCAATAGTTACCCGAGATAATAGACAGCGCGGCCCAGTTTTCGATGCCTTGGCACACGTTTAAGTTAACGTCAGTACCTACTGAATCACCGCAATAATTATTTAGGATCTGCAAAGATTTGCAGTTGGGGTCTTGCTCAGTCGTAATACCGCCACCAAACCGCCATCCCGATATGTAGTTGTTTGCGATTGTGCTTGCAGACATCGACACATTCAAGGCGCTATTCAGCATGATGTTGTTCGAAATAGTCGATTGCGTCACAACACCTGCCGACGTGGATACTAAAATCGCTTGATTCTGCGTGTTAACTGCCGTGTTTCGTTTGATGTAGTTGCCGTCAAACAAGTAGCGCGAGCCACCGTTTGCTATTAAACCAAACCGGTCCATGTTGACAAAACGACAATTCAGCACTTTAACGTCAGTGCAAAGCTGGAAGGCAACCAAACCGATGTTGGTAGCAACTGTGTAGCTGCCGCCATCAAACGTAAGACCTTCAATGACAACATTTGTTTTAGACGCACCAAACAACAAATCGGTCGTCGGCGTCGTAGCGCAAGTAATGGTAGCGTTATAACCAAGCAAGGTGATGTTTGACACCAAGTTGATTTGGGTGCTTACCACGTAAGTACCGCTAGGAAAGTAAAGCGTCTTGCCTGCTGATTGCGTAATAGCGGTCTGAATGGCCGTTGTGTCATTAGCCACCCCGTCACCCACAGCGCCAAAATCTTTGACGCTAACAGTCTGCGCCAACTTATTAGATACATTTGTAGCTGAACTGCTTGTAAACGGCGGCGTGTACGATATTTGAGTTGCAGTGCCATACGATGACCCGTTAATCTCAGAATTCGTAAACTTAACTTTTTGCCCTGCCGTCAAACCCGTATTAAACGTTACTGTCGTGCTATTAGTCTCTGTATACGCGTACTGCGCCCCTGGCCCGTATTGATTAATACCATCGACAAACACTGATAAGCTGTTTGTACCGGGGGCGTACTGCATCGTGGTCAGCGTGAACACTGTCTGACCGGACGTTGCAGTTTGGATCTCTTGGCTGTTGGTGTAATTCAAATAATTTGAATTGATGCCGGTCAAATTATCGTACGTTCCAATCAACGCACCAGCACTGTCACGCAACACAAACTTGTAGCTAAGGCCATCCGATAGCCAGATCTCGCCCGATGAGACGCGCCCTGCTGCGTCCAGCACGATTGGGTTTGTGTGCGCCGTTGAACCTGCTGACGATGTGAAGGTGGCTTGAGGTGTTGTGGTGCCCGCGGCGTATGAGTAAAGTAACCCGCCCGTCAAAGGGTTGCCGCTGCTATCAAAAAACTGTGCTGCCGCGCCACCAAGCGCTGAAATAAAGACGGTCATAGCTAACTCCTTATTGCAGCTCTGACGTTAAACTTTTGTTTAACGGACATGATCATCGTCATTATGATCCGGTTTTTCTTGGATTTGAGGCGTTACTTGAACTTTGAGTTTGTCAATCAGGGCAACCACCTGCACGTAAGGCATGGCGCCTAAAGCATTCAAAATACTATTAAGTTCATTAATATTTAGGTCAAGTTTGATATTTTGCATATTCAATTCCAAGGCAAATCAACCTTAGTCGCTACAGGTTGCTTTTGCTCGTCAATCTGGTTTTGCACTTCTTGCTCAATCGACAAAACGCCAGCAGGCTCTAAAGCCTCTTTAGTCCAAGCAATGGCTTGATCGTGCGTTAGTTGATCAAAAGGTAAGAAGTTGTTTGGGTCAGCAGGTTTAAGCATAACAGCATGGTTTGCAGAGGCTGTTAACGCTCCATCAACGCCTCTAACCGTGAAGTTGCTCAAGACCACGGTGTTTGGCCCAGGCGTTTGCATCACCCGCAGCGATTCAATTTTCCAAGTCAATACTGTTGCCATTTTGAAATCCTTTACGCTACAACAGCAAGTTTGCGAACAGTGCCGCCAGAGTCTTTGATCTCTATGTAACCAGCAATTGCTAAAATAGTGCCTGTGTACGTTCCAAAACTAACATTACCCGTGCCTTTTGGTGTTAGCGTTATATCAAGATTGGTTCCTGACCCTTGAGCAGACATAGCAGGTGAATTACCAGACGCACCACCTGTAACTTGAAGATAATTAACAGCATTTCCGGTATGCGCTACGCGAAACTGTCTGTCGCTAGAATTGGTAGCAAAGTCAATAACACCTGTACCTTGCGTACCAAAATACATGGATACGTTGGTATCTGACCCTGCAACATAAAACAGAGGGCTTGATCCTGTTGGCGATCCTATGGCTTGAAAATAGTTAACTGCTGGCGTACCAAAAGTGTATGCAAAAAGTGATGTTCCGTTAGCCGTACCAAGGGAAACACCACCAAGAGCACCCTTGCCAGTAAGTTTAAGTTCAATATTTGTGTCAGTGCCGGTTGCCGCAATCGTTGCGGGATTGCCTGTAGACGATCCACTAAGCGTTAAGATGTTAGCTGTTCCTGGAAGCGCTAAAGCTCCTGCGTCGCTAAGTGTGGCAACCGATTTTTGTATAACCTTACCCGACGTACCATCAAATCTTGCAAGCGCGTTATCCGTAGAAATCGTATCTGCGCTGCTGACATCACCATAGTCAACACCTAGCACAGCCGCAGCAATAACGCCTGAACTTGCTTTCAGCAAACCGGTTGTCGATGCAGCTTGAATGCTGTCGCCTGCTGTGCCAGCAAACAAAGCAATTTGGTTGTTTACCGAAGAAGCAGGTCCACTTACGTTACCGGCAAGGTCTGTAATGCTTCCGGCAGTGATCTTGTAGCTTGTGCCGCCGCGAGCAATAGGTATTTCATCGCCTGACTGTGCCGGATTACCGCTTGGCAACGCCGATATTTTGATGGTTGACATGGTTAGTCCTTAGCTTGATAAAACCCAACTTGTTGTTGCTTCATCCCATTGATACATTTTACCGTCATCAGGCATCGCTACTGGTGGATCCCATATGCAGGTTTGTTCGTTCAGTATCCAAGATGGATAGGGCTTGGGAGGGATAAACGCGTCACGAACGGGATCGTAGGTGTAGCCTATGCCTGCGTAGTTTTTGCGAAATGGTGTTCCACCACCCATATGCACACCACCCATAGTGTTGTAGCTTGTGCGTTTAGCTGTAAGACGTGTTTCTTGGGTGTAAAACAATTCCCAGTCGTAAATACCTTCATTCTCATCCACGCCGGTGATAACTTTGACAACTACATTGTTACGATTTAAAAGCGCGTAATGTGCCATGTTAGTCACCATGAAATCGTGCCGGTTCCGGCAGTAAATTTGTAAACTTTATATCCCGGTCTACTTGATGTATCCGGCGTTGTGTTTCCAGCCGAACCGTTACAAGTTAACCCGGCCCCAACAGACGCAAGATTTGCAATTGATGATGGATACGCAATAACAATGTATCCCGAACCCCCAGCTTGACCATTAGTTCTAGCATAATCACCACCACCACCACCGCCTCCTGAATTTGGGCTTCCGGCTGTTCCTGCTGCGCCGCTTGCAACACTACCAGCGCCGCCGCCACCATTACCACCAGAACCAGCCACAGAAGTAGCGGTTCCGCCGCCACCCCCTGCGTAGAATGTAGATGTACCAGTAATACTAGATGATGTCCCAGCCCCGCCGTTACCGCCTGTAGTTCCAGAAGCATTTCCTCCTACAGCCCCATTGCCCGCGCCGCCACCACTTCCTGATGTTCCATTAGGAGCCCCTCCTAAATTTCCATTCCCTGATGTGCCGCCATATCCAGTATTAAACAAACCTCCACCCCCGCCAGCCGAAGTAACGGTAGTCATTACAGAAGCGGAAATAGATGAATCGGTTCCTGCGTTACCATTTACATCGAGCGTTGCGTTAGATACAGCCGCGCCGCCAGCGCCTATTGTTAAGGTAAAATTTGTTGCGGTCACTATTTTTTGGGTGCCAGTCTTCACTTGTCCAGCACCGCCGCCGCTTCCTCTAAAGGATGCAGATTTTCCAACGTTGCCGCTCCCCCCACCGCTTATAACAAGATACTCAAAAACTGGAGCATATGGATCTGCATTAACCAAGCTAGTTGTCAACCAACCTTGAGTAGAGTCTATATACACAAGAGTAATGCTCTCTCTTTCAACTCCTAGCGTTCTATTGTCTGTTGTTGAATTAATCTTTCCACCATTTGGGTTGATGGTTAGATTATTGGTTCCGAACGTCCCCGCATAATCAGTCAGTGTGATCTGATCACCTGCGCTTGGAGATGCAGGTAGCGTGACGGTAAATGCTGCTGAGGTCGTATTACATGGGTAAGCTCTAAAAGCAACCGCAGTAAAGCCTGTGGTTTGTACGGATTGCCATGACAGTCCAGAAAAGGCTCCTGCCGGTGCTACATAGTCCGTACCTGCGGTTGCGGCGCTAAACGCTGATGTACCGCTACCTTTTACAAGACCTGTTAATGTTGTTGCCCCAGTTCCACCATTAGCAACACCAAGCGTTCCTGCAAGCGTAATAGTACCTGACGTTGTGATTGGGCTACCTGTTACTGATAGCCCTGTTGTTCCTGTACTAAAAGCTACAGAAGTAACTGTTCCGGAGCCACCACCACTCGCTGAAAGTGTGCCAGCGGATAATGTCAAACCAGACCCAACGTTAACATTAGCAAAACCGCCGCTTCCACTGTTAGCTAATAGTTGTGCACTTGTACCAGTGGTTGCCGGAGCATAATCTGTACCGCTTGTAGCTGCTGCAATTACACCAGAAGACGCTTTAAGCACGCCTGTTGTCGTTGCAGCTTTGATCAGTTTGCCCGTTGTACTGTTAAACAATGCGATCTGGCTATCAGTCGAAGATGCAGGACCAACAACGTCGCCATTTCCACTAAGCGACGCAATGCTACCCGCTGTAATTTTGTAGTTAGCACCGCCACGCGCTATAGGGATCTCATCACCTGATTGCGCTGGGTTACCGCTTGTTAGTGCGGAGATCTTGGAATCTGCCATTGATTACTCCAACTCAAAACGATTATTTGGTGCTGTGCCTACTTCTTGCACAAGATAGCCAGACGTTTCTAAGATAATAAAATTTCCGGAGGGTGGTGTAGGAACATCTTTAGATCCTGAAAATAAAGACGTAATACCCGCTAGACCTATAGCAACAGAATTTCTAAGATCAACGCCGAAGTAACTCATTGCTTGTTAATAGGCTTACAGTAAGCGGTTCCGTCAGAGCCACCAACCCGCAGAACACTAACACGCCACGGAGCACCAGTGGTATTCAAAGGCACAACAAAAGGTATGGGTGTGTTAGCTGTGATTGCAGTGCTGGCTGTCGTAGCAACAGCGTCCACACCAACTTCAACATAACACGCTACATCGCACCACACTAAGACACCTTGTGGTCCTGCGCCCCACGTTGTCGTGTTGCCAGCCGTAGCACCGGCTGTCGCTGTGTAGGTCGGGTAATCAGTTTTACCCATTGGGTTAAGAAGTTCCATCTTGGTTCCTTATGCAAGAAACTTAAGTTTGTATATTGTACTTAAGTACAGCCCCACAATCTCATCGATGATGTTTTGTATTGCGGTTTCGCTCTTATCACACACTTCATACCTGATTTTTCCGATCTCATCAACTTGATCTTGCATAAAATCTAGGATGTTAGAGGTTTTACCAGCATTCATCAATGAAATTGGGCCAATTAAACCATGTTTGCCCTGATAGGCTTCAGCAAATTTATCGGCTAGATCAACAATCTCGTCGTAAAACTTACCTAGCGCTTTGTGTTTGCTGTAGCTGCGCGTATTTAAGTGTACAGAGTGAGCAACATCACGGGCCAAAAACAACATACCTACAAATTCAGCGCATTTCATGGCTAGCTTTCCTGTGGTACTACATTAGGCATTGGTCTGGCTTGTTGGGTTTCTTCCTGACGGGCCATAATCTCAGCTTCTCGGCCCATACCCTCTGACTCGGGCATGATCGGACCTTGCATCTGTTGCGGAGGTACTAAATCACCCGCATCGTGCGCCGCAGCAAGCGTGCCCATCACAATATCTTGAATTTGCTCCATCGACATACCGGGCATTGTGGCCGAAATACGCTTAGTTTCAGCATCAAACGCCTTAATTTTAGCTTCAAATTCACGTACTTGGACGTCTCTGGCCTCAATCGACTGATTAACGTTCATCAGCATATCGTGCATCTGCTGCATTTCAGCAGCCATTGCTTCCATTTGCTTCTGAGCCGCTTGTAGTGCTGGATCGTTGTCTTGATCAGCCAACAATTGTGGGTCAATTGTCTTGCGAAGCCGTGCTGCCATCTCTTGAGCACCAGGCCAATCCATGTTTTTAACAAACAAATCGCCTGCCACGGCCCACAAGTTGGGGTTACCCTGCAAGATCTGCGACATAGCGTCCATCGACTCCTGACGCTTAGTCATGTAGCTTGGGCCTGTGGTCACCACCACGTCGTAACGGCCTACTGATGGGTTGTAGATCTTATCGATCACCACGCCTGTTTGATCCATGATCTTTTTGACCGGCTCTTGCTGAGTCGGATCGATCTTGACCATGTTGGTTTCACCATCAATACCAACAATTCTAGCAATACGCTGCGTGTCGTAGATTTTTGGTATCAAATCCACCAGTTGACGGGTCACGTAGCGCACAGCACGCGCTAAATTGTCCACATAATGGTACGTACCGGTGTCAGATTCCTTCTGTCTTGCTAAAATAGCACGTCCAGAACGTTCGTTTGACACCTGGCCCAGACTTGCATCGTACTGGCCTGTGGTAGCTTTGATGTCCTCAGAAGCCCCCATTTTGGCCTGTATGAGGCCCGTTTGAGGTAAAGGTGGTGCAGCACGCTGTGGCAGCGGCAGAATCGATCCTGCGCCGTCTGTAACGTCTGGATTGACCTCTAAATACGGCCAGTTTTGCGTGTTAGCCGTCTTCCACTGGTACTCATAACCCTCAAACTGACCGCCATAACCAATAAATGGCGCTTTGGGGGCAAGCGCAAGCATTTCAGCTTCTTGGCTTGTCCAGTAGTTATACATCCGTTGGGCATCCTTGGCGTTACGCACGATGCCTGAAATGAAGATACGACCGTCAACTTGGAACTCGTTACCCACTACGCGTACGACAGGTATCCAGTTGCCTGCCCACTCACGTTCTTCAAGCACCTCAAAGCCATTGGTTTTCATCCACATGACTTTTTTACGGTCTACCTGACGCTCACGTATGGGTACTAGCCCCATCGAGCGCAGCGTAGCGTCTTCGACAGACCCTTTAAACACCGATTTATTGCCGGGGAACAAATAAAGCGTTTCCCGCTTGTGCGCGATGTAGAAATACTCAGCAATACGGATCGTATCTTCTGTGATCCACTGACTGATGTCTTGGTCACCAATACCTTGCGCCATGATCGATGACAGCGGCGCAGCGTTAGGGTACATGCGCTGGTAGTCTTCCTTGAGCATGTCCTCAGTAATAAAGCACCACTCAGCGTCCGCACCGCACGGATCTTGGATCAGCGGGTCCATATAGACACTGAAGCTATTGCGTACGCGAGCGATCTTGATGTCTTGATCAAAACTATCTTCGTAGCAATACTCGGTCAGGATACGAATGTAGCCCTCACCATAAGTTACCTGGTTCTCGCACGCTGTGTCATAGGCCACGTCAGCGTCTGACATGTACTCAATGTGCCGCACGATGCCATCGAGCACCTCAGCGACCTCTACGTCAGCCTGATCATTGACAGGTATGACCTTGCCGCTTGGCCGGTTTTGGCGCTGCTCGTTGGTGACCTGCCTTACGTGCTGCGGCAGCTTGTTGATCGTCAGGCACGGTCTGGCGTTGACCGTCTGCCCTTGCACCGAGCCGCGTGTTGCCAGTACATCTTGCGGCCACTGCCACTGGTTATCAGGCGAGCCTGCCATGAATCGCAAGTCATCTAGCTCGTCCTCACGGCTTTCCGAGTACGCACCGATCGCCTGCCGCAGCCGATCACGCATCAGTTGCAACGTGTCGCGGTGGTCTTTCTGGTCCGGCCCACCGCGTGCAGATACTTTACCTGCGCCCTCGATACCTGTAGGATCTTGTTTAAGCGTTGCCATTATTTTTTCTTTGTTGTCGGTGCTTTTTTAGCAGCTTCGCGCTTGACGGAATACGCAATTGCAACACTTTGGGCTATCGGTTTTCCTGCGGCAACTTCAGCCTTGATGTTCTTGCGGAAGGCTTCTTTGCTGGTTGATTTTACGAGTGGCATTATTTTCCTTTCATCGGCTTTTTGGCAGTCTTTGCCGAGTCACGAAAGTCCTTTGCTGTAGGGGCACCCTTAGTGCCAGGCTTACGCATCTTCTCACCACTGCCCGCAGCGATGCGTTCACGTTTAGCATGGATTGCAGCGTATAGTCCAGGTTTAGTAGCCATGATTAACACTTCCATCGTTTAAGTGATGCTTTAGCGCGTTCGCCATCTTTCGCCTTAGCTGCTACCGCACCCATGCGGGCACAAAACGACGCCTTGCGCCCCTTGTCTGCCTCGGTCTTAGGGTTCGGTGCGGGTGCCTTAAGATTACTACCTGTCTCGCGGTTATACTTCTCACGGCCCTTAGCCGTCAGCCCTGCTCCTTTAGACACCGGCAGCTTCTCACCACGTCCGACTGATAGTGACACACCTTTCTTTGCCATCAAGCACTCATCCAAGATGTCGTTACGCCGTTAGCGTTATACGCACGATTAGTAGTCTTTTCAGTATACTGCCTGTGCGCGACAGGAAATGCAAACGTCACTGCCAGTGCGTCAGCAGCGTCGGGTGATGCTAATCCTCGGGCTTTCATTTCCTTTTTGCCTTCCAAGAAAATTGTACCCGACGAATTGGGTTTTATGGTAGGCCCAACCAGATCAGACTTTAACGCCCTATCGTTCGGAATGGAAGCAGTTTTAAGCCACTCCTTCATCGTGCCCCACAGCTCGGCCCGCTTATTACCGTACATCACAGGGTTCTTCGCCTTCCAACCAAAGTTCACCCCTCTCACCACCTTGTAGCGCTGCTCGTGTAGCCTATCTAATATACCGTACCCTAGCCCACCTTCGTCTAGCACCACGAGCGTTGGCTTGTACTGCTCAATCGCATCAATCACCCGACCCACGATCGTCATCGTGTCCTCGCCATGATACCGATGGATCGCCACCAGGTCACGCCCTTGCCGCACCGCAATGACTGTCGAGTCCGCCCCACCTCGTGCCGGATCGACGCCTATCACGATTGGCGCGGTCTCGTCCTTGTACCGAGGTCTGGCGGCAGCGTCAGCCACATGGCTTGGCGAGATGAACTGGTCGTCACCACTTG
>SXGQ01121932.1_pt1 | contig 17944 bp, 12 predicted proteins | sample 3178371 | NCBI WGS metagenome assembly SXGQ01 (sample SAMN11356859, study PRJNA531348) | freshwater metagenome | isolation source: freshwater sample F1-20 | place: China: Fuxian Lake, Yuxi | collected 2017-12-25 | reverse complement strand
GCCCGGGGCGGACATCCTTCAGCAGCCATGCGGGCGCCGGGTCGTCGGGGGCGGGGTCGTGCAGGCAGTCGTAGACACTGGATGCCAGCGTTTCGGGGTCGACGCCCAGGTGAACCGTGGCGTGGGCCTGCGGGTCAAGGTCGACCAGCAGCACGCGACGACCGAGCTCGGCGATCCCCGCGGCCAGGTTGACGGCGGTGGGGGTCTTGCCCACACCGCCCTTCTGGTTCATGCGGGCGATGACCCGGGCGGGGCTCGGTTCTGGGCGGGATGGGTCGCCTGGGGCGGGCATTGCGGCTCAGTGTAGCCCGGCGATTGTTCGGTCTGGTCTGCCCGCGGGGTTCAGGCGGGCTTGGGGGCGCCGATAATGCCCGGCGCACCCCGCTCCGGGGGTTCGGGATCATGCAATGGCGGCGGGCAGTCGATAGCCCCTGTCTGGTCCCGCGTGCCGGGTGTCACGAGGGATCGGACCATCGCCGCGCTGGAGTGCATGTGTGACGGCACGCTGTGAACTGTCGATGCCAGAGGTGGATCGTCTTCGCGACGACCTTGGCAAGCGCCTTGGCGATACCTCCGTCCCGACGCTGCCGGAGGTGGCGGTGCGGATCCTGGCGCTGGTGGCCGATCCCAACGCCTGCGCTTCGGACTTCACCCGCATCATCAGCGCCGACCAGAGTCTGACCGGGCGGCTGCTGCGGCTGGCCAACTCGGCTTCGTTCGCGCAGCGGCGGCCGGTGACGAGCCTTGATCGCACCATCGTGCTGCTGGGGCTGAACCGCGTAAAGGCGATGGCGCTGGGGTTCCACCTCAGCCGTGCCGCCGCCGAGGACTCGGGCGACTTCTCGTTCAAGCAGACATGGACCCGCTCGCTCTTCCGGGCCCACCTGGGGCTCAAGCTGGCCGAGGCGGTGTGCCCGTCGGCGTCGGGCGAGGCGTTCGTTGTCGGACTGATGGCCGACGCCGGACTGCCGCTGATGCCCAAGCTCGTCGGGCCCATGTACACGCGGACGATCAAACCGACCGACCCGCCGAGTCTGCAGTACGAGCAGGAGTGGCGGCTGTTGCCGATGACGCACGCGGATGTCGCAGCCGGTCTGTGCCGACTGTGGAAGCTGCCGGCGGTGCTGTCCGAGCCGATCGCGCATCATCACGAGCGCCCGGCCACCGTGGACCGGCGGTCGCCGGCGTCGGTGCTGCTGGCGGTGGCGTACGTCGTCGGCGAGCTCGATCTGGCCCGCGCTCACGAGACCGCCGTGCCCGCCGCCATCGTGAGCGACGCGGCCGAGCGCCTGCTGGGTTTGGATCGTGATGCCGTCAAACACGTCATCGGGCTGGCGGCCGAGGAGTTCGAGGCCACGCGCGACTTCTTCCGGCACGTGCTGGACGCGACGATCTCGATCGATGAAATCCTCGACCGTGCCAACCACCAGATGGGGGTCGGCGAACCGCCGCAGGCCCCCGCCGATGCGCCGTCGCCGGGCGTTGATCCTCTGCGGATCACCACAGACTCGATGGTGCTCGAGCTCGAGCCCGCGCCGGGCGGACGGGTGACGGTGTATGTCGCCGATGCCGCGGGCAACCGGCTGCTGAGCGAGACCATCTCGCCGATGCGCCAGACCGAGAAGCAGATCCGCGAGACGCTGATGCTCGAGCGCGCTGACGCTGACCTGATCCGGCGTGTGATGGACGGCCTGCGATCACTGGCCGCCTGAGCGGCGGCCCGGTCGCATCCCCCCTACCGTTGACGCGTGCCCACGCTCGTCGATCAGGCCATTGTGATCCGTGTCGCGGAGTTCAGCGAGACCTCGCAGACCGCCACGTTGTTCCTGCGCGATCACGGGCTGATCCGCGGGCTCGCCAAGGGCTCGCGCCGCGAGAAGTCGCGGTTCAGCGGCGGGATTGAGGCCCTGACCCGCGGCGAGATCGTCGCGATCACCAAGGCCACGACCGACCTGGCCACGCTGACCGAGTGGGATCTGCAGGAGGTCTACTGGGCCGTGCGCCGCGATCTGACGGCGCATCGGGCCGGCCTCTACATGGCCGACATCCTGCAGCACGCCATCACCGACCACGATCCCCATGCCGCACTGTTTGACACGATGGACAGCGCGCTGCGTTCGCTGGCTCAGCCGGGCGGGCACGCCCGGGCGGTGCTGGGATTCCAGTGGGCGCTGCTCTCTGAGACTGGCTACCGCCCCAGGCTCGACGCCGACGCCCGGGCTGGGGCCCCGTTGGCGACGGCGACCACCTATGGATTTGATGCCCAAGCGGGCGGGCTGGTCGCCGACCCCGGCAACGCCCGTCCACGCCCCTCCCCCGGAAACACACCCGGACCTACCCGCAGCGCCTCCCTGTGGCGGGTTCGGAGCGACACGGTCGAGGTGCTGCGTCGGCTGGAGGCGGGCTCGCCCCCGGACCAGCTCGGGAGCCCCGAGACGATCGATCGGGCGGGGCGTCTGCTGGCGGCATACCTGACCCAGATCATGGGTCGGGACTTGGGGACTCGCGAGGCCCTGTTTGGCTCGCTGTAGGCCCGCTCGGTTCCTATATTGATGTGGGCCATCAGGCCTTCGATCGGGACGACCCGCAGCAGTTGCGCGACGGGGTGGCGAACAAGTCAAACGATCACTAACATAGTGGTTGATCCGGGTATGCTCGTGGACTCAGACTTCTGAAGACGGTCGCCGGTGGATGAAGCGCCGGGCGTCCAAGCGGCCCGGCGGTGTGGAAGGAAGCGGAACACACCAGTGACACACATGATGGTGAACCAGCCCGATCATCCGATTCCGGTGACTGCCTCGGCCCGCGACCGCGTGACGGGGATGGACATCCGAATCGATCGCGTGGGGTCCGGCGAACCGCTGGTGATCCTGAATGGTCTGCTCGGGATCAACGCTCACTGGTTTGGTTGCCTTGGCCCGCTGGCGCCGCGCGCCGAGTGCCTGTTGCTGCAGCCGCCGATCCTTGAGATGCGCGGCAAGGGCTGCAGTGTCGACGGGGTGCTGCATCTGGTGGTGAGCGTGCTGGAGACGCTGATCGACCGGCCGGCGGTGTTCGTGGGCAACTCGCTGGGCGGGCACATCGCGCTGCGGATGGCGCTTGAGTACCCCGAGATGGTCCGCGGGCTGGTGCTGATCGGCAGCTCGGGGCTGTTTGAGCGCACCTTCGACAACGACTGGGAGCACAACCCAAGCCGCGAGTGGCTGCAGCGGAAGATCGGCGGACTGTTCCACGATCCCACGCGCATGATGCCCGGCATGGTCGACATGGCCCACGAGGAACTCTCCCGGCGCACCGCGGCGCGGGCGCTGGTGCGGCTGGGCAAGAGCGCCAAGCGCGATCATCTGGGCGAGCGGCTGCACACGATCCGCCACCCGGTGATGCTGCTGTGGGGCAAGCAGGACATCGTGACGCCGCCGGAGGTGGCGCAGGACTTCCACGGCCTGATTCCGGGCTCGCGGCTGCACTGGATCGATCGCTGCGGCCACGCGCCGCAGATCGAGCGTCCGCAGGAAGTCGGTGAGGGGATCGCGAGCTTCCTCGATGATCTGGCGTCTGGCGCTGTCGGCGCCGGCGCGTCGAGGGCTCAGGGGGCCGCCTGAAATGACCAGCGGCGGCGATGGTCGGGGGCGGGCACCAATGCGCTGGACATCATTGATCGGCACGGGGCTGAGCACCATGCTGACGGGTCGGGCCCGCAGGCTGTCGGATGCGCGCTGGTGGGGCGCCAACTCGGGCGCCGTGCAGCGGCGCGAGCTGCGCCGGCTGCTGCACACGGCGGCCGGAACCGAGACAGGACGCCGCCACGGCTTTGCGAAACTCGCCTCGACCACCGATGACACGGAACTGCTCCGCGGCTATCGCGCGGCCATCCCGCTGGCCGACTACGAGGCGTGGCGACCGCAGATGGTCCGCATGCGCGAGGGGGCCGAGCCGGATGTGACGTGGCCGGGCGTGGTGCGCGACTGGGCCCAGACCAGCGGCACCACCGGCGGCCAGAAGTACATCCCGGTCTCGGCGGCGATGATGAAGAGCAACCGCAAGGCCGCGATGGACATCTTCGCGCACGCGATGCGGATGGGGTGCCCGCTGTCGCGACTGCTGGGCGGCAAGCTGCTGTTCCTCGGCGGCTCGACAGCGCTCGAGACCAGCGACAAGGGCGTGCGCACCGGCGACCTCTCGGGGCTGGTGGCGCCGCTGATCCGCTGGCCGCTGAGCGAGGTGTACCTGCCGGGCTCTGAGATCGCGTTGATGGACCACTGGCCGAGCAAGATCGAGCGGATCGCGCGGCTTTGCGTCGAGCAGGACGTTCGGATGGTCAGCGGGATGGTGTCGTGGAGCCTGGTGCTGTTCCAGCGGGTGCTGGAACTGGCCCGCGAGCGGGATGCGCGCCTCGGCTGCCTGCGCGATGTGTGGCCGGCGTTTGATCTGTTCGTCCACGGCGGCGTGCGCTACGGGCCCTTTGACCCGCAGATCCGCGAGGTCTGGTCGGGGGCGCAGATGGCCGACCTGCCCCGGCGGCTTGAGGTCTATCCCGCGAGCGAGGGGTTCATCGCGATGCAGGACACCCGCGGCGAGCCGGGGCTGCGCCTGAGCACCGATGTCGGGATCTTCTTTGAGTTCGTGCCGGTCGAGGAGATCGACCGGCCGGATGCGCGGGCCTTTGCCTGCGACGAAGTCGAGCGCGGCCAGCGGTACGTCGTGGTGATGTCGACATGCGCCGGGCTGTGGCGGTACATCATCGGCGACGTCGTTGAGTTCGACACGATCCCGCCCGAGGGCCCGGCGCGGCTGCGGATCGTGGGGCGGCACCGCCACTTCGTCAACGCCTTCGGCGAGAACCTGATCGTCGAGGAGATCGAGAACGCGGTGATGGCGGCCCGCGACCGCCTTGGCGTGCGCATCGGCGAGTTCACGGCAGCGCCCGTCTATCCCGGGGAGGGGCGGCGGGCGGCGCTCGAGCTGGCGCTGGAGTGGGTCGGCGACGAGTCCCGGATCGGGGCGTTCGGCGCGGCCTTTGACGAGGCGTTGCGATCGGCCAACGTGGACTACCACACCAAGCGCACGGGCGATATGGGCATGGGCCCGCCGGTCGTCAGCCCAGTCGCGCCGGGGAGCTTCCACCGCTGGATGGAATCGCGCGGGAAACTCGGCGGCCAAAACAAGACACCCCGTTGCGCCAACCATCGGGAGTACATCGAAGGACTGACCCGCCTGGCGGCCCACGAGGCCCAGCGGGACGCGACGGTCGGCGCCGGCGCGTGATGGATCGAACGGTTTGTGACAAGGAAGGATCAGATCGATATGCCAGCTACGCTCTGCTCCGTGTCGTGCCCGACATCGGCGGCATCACTCGCGGTGCTCGGACAGTGTGCCGCGTTCGTCGCCTCGCTGCCGACCCGGGCGTACACCGCCCCGTCGACCGTGCTCTTTGGCGCGACGATCGGCCAGCACGTACGCCACAGCCTTGACCACTTCGCCGCGGCCCTGCTCACGGGTCCCGGTGAGGCCATCGACTACGACCACCGCGAACGCGGCACGCCCATTGAGTCCGATCCGGCCGCGGCCGCGGGGCTGATGGCCCAGCTCCGCGACGTGCTGGAGGGGCTGACGCCCGCGGCGGCCGGACGCTCGGTGCGGGTGCGCGTGATGCTCACCAGCGCCGGCGACGAGACGGAGCTGGGGTCGACGCTGGAGCGCGAACTGGCGTTTGCCTCGCACCACGCCGTGCACCATCACGCGATGATGGCGGCGATCGCCAACGAACTCCGCCACCCCGTCCCCGCGGGGTTCGGCAAAGCGCCATCCACGCTCAACCACGAGCGTTCGGCCACCCGCTGAAGCCGGCTCCGACCCCGCGTAGGATGATCCGCCTGACCCAGAGTGTGAGCGACCCGGCCCGGCATGTGCACCGTGACTGTCATCCCGCTGGCGGTCGAGGGCGACAAACGCCCGGGCGGTCGTGGCGCGTTCAGGCTGGTGACCAACCGCGATGAATCACGACGCCGTGCCCCGGCCCTGCCGCCGCAGCACGTGCGGCTGGCGGGGGGCATCGAGGCGGTGTGGCCCGTCGACCCGACGGGCGGGGGAACCTGGATCGCAGGGTCGACGCGCGGGCTTGTGCTGGCGGCGACCAACATCAACCCGCGTCCGGCAGTCGCCGGCAACGGTCGCGCCGGCCGGTCGTCCCGCGGCTTGTTGATCCCCGACCTGATCGATGCGGCCCGCGCCCCCGAGGCCATCGCCCGGCTGCACACGATGGACCTGTCGGTCTTCCCGCCGTTTCGCCTGATCGCGGTGGACGGCGTGGCCATCGTGGCGGCGGTGTGGGCCGATGAGGTGCTGCGGATCGCCGAGCGGGCATTGGGGCCGGTGTGCTACGTCAGCTCCGGACTCGGGGATGATGTGGTGGCCGATCGGCTGCCTTTGTTCGACGCGATGCTGACTGATCAGGGTCCGACGCCAGCGATGCAAGACGCCTTCCACCGCCACCGCTGGCCCGACCGGCCCGAGGCGAGCGTGCTGATGTCGCGCGCTGAAGCACGCACGGTCTCGACGACGATCGTCGAGGTCCGCGAGGCCGCCGTCGGCGCGATGGTGTTGATGGACTACCGCGACGATGCGGGCGTCTACCGTGTGCGGGCGCCGCAGGGGACGAGGGCCGGGACCGTGGCCGACCCGTGCGCGGTGGCGGGACCGGCGCGGTGAACAAGATCGCGCGACGCAGCTGGTGGCGGCGCCTGCTCCGCCGGCGATTCGTCATGTGGTACCTGATCCTTCTGGCGTCGTCGCACGCGGTGATCGCCATGCGCTCTTCGCCGCCGCAGACCTCGGGCGGCACGGGCTCCGGCGAAGTCGTCCGGCTGAGCGTTGCGGCGATGACCGACGAAGGCCCGGCTGTTGGGCGCAGGCCGCTGAAGCTGACGGCGATCCACTGGCCGTCGGAACGCGAGGGTTCAGAGGCTCGACCGCCGGTGCTGCTGCTGCACGGCAGCCCGTCGCCCGAAGGGGGCAACGACTTCAAGCACTTTGCGCCGGAGCTGGCGCACGCGGGGTACGACGTGTACGCGCTGGACTTGCCGGGGTTCGGCGGGTCGCAGCGCCGGGCCCCCAGCTACTCGATCCTCGCCAACGCGCACCTGGCGCTGGCGGCGATGGACGAGCTTTCGATCGAACGCGCCCACGTGATCGGCTGGTCGCAGGGCGGGGGCACGGGGCTGTACATGGCCGACATGGCCCCGCAGCGCATCGCATCGCTGACGCTCATGGCGTCGATCGGCGTGCAGGAGGCCGAGGGGTCCGGCGACTACTACTTCGAGCACGGAAAGTACGCGGTGGGCTTTGCCGCGCTGCTCGGGCTGGCCGAGCTGACGCCGCACTTCGGCCTGATCGGGCCGTGGTCGACGCGTCACGCGTTCCTGCGCAACTTCTGGGACACCGACCAGCGCCCGCTGCGGGCGGTGATGGAGCGGCTGACCACCCCGACGCTGGTGCTGCACGGGCGTGGCGACTTTCTGGTGCCCGCGTGGGGCGCGGAGGAATCGCATCGGCTGATCGGGCCAAGCCGTCTGGTGATCCTGGACGCGAGCCACTTCCTGCCGATGGCGCCGCCGATGCAGCGCCCGGAGGTGCTGCGGGATGTGGTGAACGTTCAGCTGGGCTTCCTGTCGCGTCAGGACGAGCCGGGTGGTGTGCACCCGCGCGGCAGCGCCATCTTCCGGCCCGCCGCGGCGGGTGCTGAAGATGCCAAGATCGGCACGTTCCACGTGCGCCGGGGCACGGCGTGGTGGCTGGTGTTGCTGGTGATCGTGGCGGCGACATTCGTCAGCGAAGATCTGACGGTGATCATGGTCGGGCTGCTGATCGTGGGCGGGCATCTGGACTGGGGCGTCGGGCTGGCGGGCTGTTTCATCGGGATCGTGGTGGGCGACATCGGGCTTTGGGCCCTGGGGCGGTTCCTGGGGCGCCGGGTGCTGCGGTGGCCGCTTTTGCGACGGGTGGTCTCGGAGAAGTCGGTCGAGAAATGGGGGCGGGTGCTGGATGCGCACCCGGCCAAGACGGTGTTTCTGTCGCGGTGCCTGCCGGGGACGCGGATGCCGACGTACATCGCGGCCGGGATCCTGGCCCGGCGCTCCCACGTGTTCCTGTTCTGGGTCACGATGGCGGTGGTGGTGTGGACGCCGTTCCTGCTGCTGATGACGGTGGTCATCGGGCCGCCGCTGCTGGGGATCATGAGGGAAGTCTTCCACGGGCCGTGGGCCTATCTCGTAGCCTTCATCATCATCGTGGTGATCGTTCGCATCGCCGGCTACGAGGCGACGCACACTGGGCGGCAGCGCCTCAAGGCCGACCTGGCCCGCATGCGCCGCATCGAGTTCTGGCCGATGTGGCTCTTCTACCTGCCGCTGGTCCCCTACTTCATCTGCCTCATGCTGCGCTACCGCGGGCCGATGACCTTCACCTGCATCAACCCCGGCATCCCTGCCGGCGGCGGCGTGGTGGGCGAGAGCAAGTGGCTGATCCTCCGCGGTCTTGGCGCGCGGCGCGACCTGCTGCTCCACGCGGTCTTCGCACCCGCGGGCCCGACGCCCGAGGAGCGGGCTGCGCGGGTCATCGAGGCTGTCCGCACCGACTCGGAGCTCGGCGGCTACCCGGTGATCCTCAAGCCCGACAGCGGTGAGCGGGGCCACGGCCTGCGGCTGGCGCACGACGATGCAGACGTGCTGGACTTCTTCCAGTCGATGACGCGGGATGCGCTGGTGCAGCGGTTCCACCCGGGGCCGCACGAGGTGGGGATCCTGTGGCGGCGCACGCCGCGCAACGGCACACCGCTGGACGAGTGCCCGGGCGGGATCTTCTCGATCACACGCAAGCGGTTCCCCGTGATCGAGGGCGACGGGCGGCGCACCCTGGAACTCTTGATCTGGGACCACCCCCGCTACCGCATGCAGGCCGACGTGTTCCTCAAACGTCACGAGGACCAGTCCGACCGCGTGCTGGAACTGGGTGAGACGATGCGTCTGGGCGTGGCGGGGAACCACTGCCAGGGCACGATGTTCTTCGACGGCGCCGACCTCATCACCCCCGAGCTCTCGCGCGCGATCGGGGAGATCGCTCAGTCGTTTGTCAACCCCGAGACCGGCGGCCGGCTGGACTACGGGCGCTTCGATGTGCGGTACGCGACCGAGGAGGGGCTGCGCGCCGGTCGCGATCTGGCGGTCATCGAGCTCAACGGCACCATGAGCGAGAGCACCAACATGTACGACCCGGCCAAGTCCGCCTGGTGGACCTACAGCGTGCTGTTTGCCCAGTGGCGGACGATGTTCCGCCTGGGCGCGTTGCGCCGGCGTCAGGGCCAGCGCCCCATGACCGTCCGGACGCTCTTTGGCGCCATCCGCGCCCACTTCAGGGGGCGTCCTGGCTCGCCGATCGCCGATTAGGGGCGACCGGAGGCCGAACCGATCCGCCGGCCGCACCCCGATTCTGATTGACTCCGTGCTGCGGCGTGCCCACCATTGACCGGTCCAGGAGTGTTCCCCGATGGCCGTGCTCATGGAGTTATCCCGCATCCTGATCTGCGAGATGCAGGACCTTCAGATCATCGAGCTCAAGGAGGTCGACGGTGATCGGAAGTTCCCGATCCTGATCGGCCTGGCCGAGGCCGAGGCGATCCGTCGTCGGCTGCAGGGGATTAAGATCAAGCGGCCGCTGACGCACGAACTGCTCGCCAACGTGATCGAGGCCTTCGGGGGCGAGCTCGAGAGCATCGAGATCTGCGACCTCTCGGACCACACCTTCTTCGCCCGGCTCAATATCCGCCGAGGCGACGGCGAGTCGATGGCCATCGATTCCCGCCCCAGCGACGCGATCGCGCTGGGCATCGCCGGGGACGTGCCGATCTACGTCGCCGAACACGTCCTGGAAGAAGCTCAGAGCGAACTATGACAGCCACACCTTCACGGTCTTCCGAACCCCAGACGACCCCGCCTGGGCCGGAGTTTGACCCCGCGCCCGTCCACGATCTGCCGCTGGTCACCGCCGACCTGCCGGGGATCGGCGGGCGCATCCGGCAGCGCCCCGAGGACTTCCTCGTCGAAGAGTCGCCGCTGTACCAGCCCTGCGGCGAGGGGGAGCACATCTACCTCCTGCTCGAGAAGAAGAACCTCTCGACCCACCAGCTCGTCGGCATCGTGGCCAAGCACTTTGGGGTGCGCCGGCAGGCCGTCGGCTACGCGGGCATGAAGGACAAGAACGCCATCACGCGACAGGTGATGAGCATCCACGTCCCCGGCAAGTCGGTCGATGACTTCCCGATGCTCCAGCACCCGGGCGTCACGGTGCTGTGGGCCGACATGCACACCAACAAGCTGCGCCTGGGCCACCTGCGCGGCAATCGCTTCTCGATCCGCATCCGCGAGGTCCCGTCGACGGCGGTCCTCAACGCCAACAAGACCCTGGGCGTCCTGGCCCGCCACGGCGTGCCCAACTTCTTCGGCGAGCAGCGCTTTGGTATCCGGCTGAGTAACCATCGCCTGGGCCGGCTGGACCTGATGCACGACTGGCGCGGCGTGCTGGACGAGCTGCTGGGCCCCGATCCCGACTACCCCCACCTCAACACCGCCTCGCGGGCCTGCTACGCCAAGGGCGACTACGAGAACGCGTGGCGCTCGTTCCCCAGTTCGCAGCGCTCCGAGCGTGCGGCCTTGCGGGCCTTGATGCGCGGCGCCACTCCCCGCCGCGCCGTGCAGGCCATCACCGACACCGACCGCCACTTCTGGATCTCCGCGTTCCAGTCGGCGGTGTTCAACCGCGTGGTGGCGGCACGGATGAACGACCCCGAGCTGGGGCTGGGGCGGCTGGTCGAGGGCGACCTGGCCTGCCGCCACGCCAACGGCGCGGTGTTCCGCATCACAGCCGAAGAGCTGGAGAAGACCGAACTCGTCGAGCGGCTGGAGAAGTTCGAGATCAGCCCGTCGGGCCCCATCTGGGGGCCGCGGATGACGCGCGCCTTCGCCCGCATCGGCGCGATGGAAGAGGAGGCCTTCAAGGCCAGCGGCGTCCCTGATGAAGCGCTGGAGCGTGCCGCACGCCGATTCAGCAGCCTCTCGGGCCAGCGCCGTCCGGTCCGCGTGCCGATCATCGACCCCGAGATCGAGGGCGGCGTGGACGAGCACGGCTCGTTCGTGCGCCTGGCCTTCGAGCTGCCCGCGGGCTCGTTCGCCACCATCGTGCTGCGTGAGGTGATGAAGACGGGCATCGTCGACCCCGCTCCGGTCGCCGATGACGAACCCATGGCCGAGTCCGAATCCGAATGATGCACGCGGGGGCCAACCAGCAAGCGGTCCGCCTGGTGTGCTTCGACCTTGGCGGCGTGATCGTGCGCATCTGCCGCACGTGGGAGGAAGCCTGCGCTGCCGCGGGGCTGGGCGTCCGCCACGACGATTCCTTTCACGCCCCCGACCACCTCCACCAGCGCCGGGCGCTGCACCGCCAGCACGAGTGCGGCGAGGTGGCGAGCGCCGAGTACTGGGGGCGCATGTCGCGGGTGATCGGCGGCGTCTACGCCCCCGAGGAGGTCGAGCTGATCCACCAGTCGTGGATCCTCGGGGAATACGGCGGCATCGCCGAGCTTGTCGAGCGGCTGTCGTCTCTTGCCGACGTCGAGACCGCGTGCCTGAGCAACACCAACGAGGCGCACTGGCGGCTGCTCACCGGCGGGCCGCACCACCGGGCCGTGTCGCACCTGCACCACCGCGTGGCGTCGCACGAGATCAAGCAGGCCAAGCCCGACGAGGCGGCGTACCGCTACGTCGAACGCCTCACCACCCGCCGCGCGGGTGAGATTTTGTTCTTCGACGACATGCCCGAGAACATCGACGCGGCCCGATCGATCGGCTGGCGCGCCGAGCTGATCGATCACACGGGTGACACGACCGCCCAGATCGACGCCCACCTGCGCACTCACGGCGTGTGGTGACCCGCCCGCCTCGCGCTACGGCACTTCGAGCGTTCGGTTGAGCCGCCCGGTGCCGTTCTGCTCCTTGAGGCCCACGCGGATGCTGCGCCCGCGGAGCCGGTCGGCCGCGGCCTCGAACACGAACCGGCGCACCACCGACTGCCCCGGCGGCAGCGCGCTGATCGGCGCATGCTGGCTGGCGAGCCCTGGGGCCTGCGCGAACGCTTCGAGCGAGATCGTCCTCTCCGACGTGTTGCTGATGAGCATCGCGACTTCGACATCGCCCTCGCCGCCGCGTCGACGTGTGAGGCGCAGGCTCGGCTGGAGCTGCACGAACTCGAGCCCCAGCTCGACCTGGAGCGGGATGCGCATGGTCGGGTACTGGCGGTCGGCGGCGATCTGGGCCTCGACGATCACTTCGCGGTCGCCCGCTTCTTCGTTCAGGCCGAAGGACACCGCCACGGGGATCCGCTCGGTGCGACCCGGCGGGATCGTGAAGCTGGCGAGCCGGGGGGTGATATCCCAGTCGGCGGGCTCGGCGATCCGCAGTCGCCCGACGAGCGCCTCGGGGAAGGTGTTCTCAATGACCACCTCGAGGTAGTGCTTCTGGGCCCGAGCGGGCACGAAGGGCGGCTCGATGTGCATCGCGGCGCGGAAGCGCGCCAGGTGCGGGTCGATCCCCTCGATGAACAGCGGCATCTCGGTGAGGGGGATGCTGTACACGCCGGCCCGCGCCTGCGGACGCCAGGTGTTGCCGAACAGATCGCGGACCGTGATCTCGCCCGCGCCCAGGTAGCCGCTCAAGACGGCCTTCTCTGGCTCGAGCCAGTTGTTCCACGCCACCAGCGCGCTGTCGCGCGCGCCCTGCGCGATGATCACCGTCACTCCTTCGCCCGCGGGCAGCAGCCCGGCGGGCAGGCGCTCGCACAGCGCCTCGGTGATCGTGCGCCACACGGACGCCTCCACGCGGGGCAGCGGCGACCGCTGCGCGCCGGTCTCCGGCCAGCTCCACGGGGCCGCGATCGAGATCCGCGGCACGCCGCCGGCCCACGCCTGGATCGCCCGGCGACCGGCCTCGACCGCCACCGCGCGGCGGCCGTACAGCTCGGCATCGGGCAGCTCCAGCGTGAGCGATACGTCCGGCGAGCCCTGCCAGGTGGACGCGTACGGCCCGATCGACGCCGCCGGCGCCGAGATGGGCATCGTCATCGCCAGGCCGTCGATCCCGTGCGCGATGTGGCTCACGCGCTGGTGCAGCGACCAGGGCGCCACCACCACCGGGCGCGGGATGAACATCGCCAGCCGCTGGCGCGCCGATCCCACACGACCGCCCAGATCCTCGCGCCAGAACGGGCGCTGATCGCCCAGCGATCCGAGCTGGTAGTGGCGCACGCGTTCACCGAACTTGGCGAGCAGCGGGCTCAGGTGCGGCACCCATGTGTCGTCCGTACCCGCCAGCAACCCCAGTACATCATCCTCGGCCACGCCGGCCTGGCGCGCCAAGTCGGGCGGCACGCGCGACAGCACGAAGGTCAGGTCCTGATTGAGGTCGATCAGCGACTCGATCACCGAGCGCAGGAGCTCCGCCCCGTCACGCGGGCCGGGCCACACCGAGACCGTCATCGCCCCCGTCTGCAGGCGCGACACCAGTTCGGGCAGGCGCGCCAGCTCGTCGGGGGGGATCGGCGGCAGGTTGATGCCGAAGCGCTGGGCCTTCTCGCGGTCGATCACGCGCCGGGCCGGGGCCCACACGAAGTCGGCGTGCGCCTGGCCCACCACACCATCGGGGCCCGAGATCTGCAGTGTGGCGCGGTACCAGCCGTACGCCGGCAGCGTTGGCGCCCACTGGCGCGGCCGCCCGGAGACCAGCGACTGCAGCAGTTCGCCCGCCACCTCGGCGCCGTCCATGTCGTACACCCGGAGGTCGGCCGTGAGCGACTCGCCGGTGAGGTCCAGCACGTTCATCACCAGCGTCGGCGGCTCGGGGTCGATGATCAGGCCGCCGGGCGCCGGCGTGTAGAGATCGACCCGCGGCGTCTGGAACACCTGGATGTCGTCGAACCATGCCGCACCGTCGACATCCATCGACAGCACGCGGTCCGCCTCGGCCGCTCCCCTAGGACTGGAGTTGAACTGCGAGGGCTGGAGCACCTGCAGCTCGATCTGCAGCCATGTCGCGCGCTCGTGGCCGCGGACGCCCACCGTCACCGTCTCCCACTCGCCGTCGGTGACCACCAGGTGGCTCACCGCCTCCGTGCCGTCGAGCACGACCAGCTTCTCGTCGAGCATGCGGGCCGCCAGCCGGGCCCGGGCCGCCGAGAGCCCCTTGGTGCGCACCGCCGACGAGACCAGGTAGTCGCCGTTGGGCATGGCGGGGATCACGCCGCGGTCGAGCATCAGCGAGGTGCTGCCGCCCTGGGTGGGCAGGCGCACCGACCACGCGCCCGAGCGAGCCACGGTGTTATCGAGTTCGGCGCGGTTCCATACAGGAAAGCCCGGGCGCGGCGCCGACGGGGGGTTGTCCTGGGCGCGGTACCAACTGAAGGGAACGGGGCGGGCGTAGACCGGGGCATCCTCAAAGTCCCACGAACGCACGTGCCGACGCGCGCTCTCGGGGCGCTCGGGCTCGGGCGACGAAGCCGCGGCATCGTCGAAGGCCTCATCCATCTCATCCTGCGCCAAGGCCGCGGGCAGCGGCGCCCACAGCGTCAGCAGGGTCAGGATCAGCCATGGCACGCAGCGTGGGCGCATTGATCGACAGCTCCCTTGGGCCCATCGGGCGACAGGGTGTCTATCGGTCCAAAGCGCGGTTATCTGAGAGTCACCGATGTGGGCCTCGGGGCGCTCACACGTCGGTGATCGAGGGCGGACGCCACGGCCGCAACAGGGCCAGGCAGGCGGTATGCCCGTGGACGAACGACTGGTTCCCGATGGGGCCGATCTCGCCCGCGGCGAAGAATCCGGCCAAGGGGAACGGCGAGCCGTCGGGCGCCATCGCCCGCGAGACCGCCTGGGCATCGTGGCTGGGCTCCTCAAACAGCCGTTTGCCCCGCCCGTTGCAGGTAAACAGCAGCCCCCCTGCCGCGGGACCCAGCAACTCTTGCGCATCCAGCAGCAGGCGGAGGTCCTCCGACGCCGTGGCGGCATCGCGGAGGTGAAACTGGATCGTCTGCCCGACGCGGACCCCGTCGGCCACCGCGATCGCGCCGGACTTCTCATCCGCCCCCATCACGCCGCGGATCAGGAAGTCGCCGCGCCCGAAGCGGTCCTTGTACTCGTTGATCACCCGCCCGATGAACATGCCCCGCGGCAGCAGCGAACGCTCCGGCTCGCTCAGCCCGGTGACGATCTCGCGCAGGGCGTCCATCGCCCGCATGCCGCCGAGCGTCTTGATCACGTTGCGCTGCGCCCCGGTCACGATCAGCGGCTTGCCGATCGGGCGGCACCCCTGAGACACCAGCGTGTCGATCGCCACATCCCCGCGGATCGACAGCCCGATCCCGCCGGCACGCATCACCTCGCCGTTGAGCACCAGGATGTTGCCGCCGGGCGCGGTGCCCGAGCTGGCCATCCCGCCGATGACCGGCAGACGCACCAGCCCCGGCACCGCCAGTCGTGCGGCCGCGATCGTCTGCACCGCGCTCGCCGCCGGGATGCTGTAGGGGTCCGCGAAAAAGAACGTCGCCCGAAGGTCCGCCCGTGCCCCCACCGCCTGCGCCACCCGCACCAGCGCCTCGCCGTCGTTCTCGTCCGGGATGTGCGGGATCTGGCGGTACGTAAAGGGATGGATGCTCACCCCCGGCAGCGTGGCGGCAAAGAGTGCGGCCGCGGGCCGGCGCTCGGCCTCCTGCCCCTGGGCCAGCACCCCCTCGGCCGACACCGCCACCAGCGTCCCCGGCCCGAGCTGGCGCCGCACCACCTCGGCCATCGCGCTGGTGTGCTCGGCGTGCTCGCCGCTGACGAACAGCATCGCCAGATCAACCTGACGCGTCAGCGCCGACCCGGCCTCCTCGCACACTCGCTCGGCCGCCATGACGGCATCGACGTGCTCAGAGATCGCAGCGGCCGCTGCCAGTGATGCTGTTGAAGACGGTGCCGGGTCCATGCGCCCAAAGTGTAGGAAGCCATCCACCGCCACGGAGACACCCGCCGTGCCACTGACTTGTCCGGCTTGGCGGACCAGTCAGTGCTTCCCACCCACACCCCAGATTGACGCACACGGATGCCGTGCATCGCACCGCGGCACTGGGCGGGGAGATGCACGTTCCAACCCGACGGTAAGCATCCACCGCGGGTAGATCCATTCCGGGTGCCACTGGTCGGTCGCAGCTTTGGGCGGCAGACCAGTGCGGACAACCCCGTGTCCCCATCCACAACCAACGCCTGGGGCTGTGAGCACTGACCTGACCTGCTGGGAAGTCAGGTCAGTGTTCCCACCGAAGTCGTGTTGATCACGGTTGGTGTTGATTGGGGATGTCGGTCTGGGCAATGGGCGACCAGAGCTCGGCCCTGGCGCCCGATATTGCCCCATTTGCCGAGCTTTCGAGGGTGGTTTGTCCGGCCCTTTCGACTCGGATAGGCTGACTCCCCAGGGAACGCCCGAACAACGCCATGACCACCATCTCCACACACCCCATCGAGGTCGAGACTGTTCCCCCGTCGCAGTCCGGCCAGGCCCGCCGCGCCCTCGATGCCGCACTCGCCGCGGCCTTCCGGCTCCAGCACGCCGATGGCCACTGGTGCGCCGAGCTCGAGGGCGACTCGATCCTGATCACCGAGTATCTGCTGATGAAGTGGATCCTCGGGCAGGAGAAGGCCCCCGAGGCGACGCCCGAGCAACTGGCGCTGTGGGAGCGGCTGCTGGTCCACCTGCGCCGCCTGCAGTGCGACGACGGCACCTGGGGCCAGTTCCCCGGCGCACCGGCGGACCTCTCGGCGTGCGTCAAGGCGTACTTCACGCTGAAGCTGATGGGCGACGACACCGAATCGCCGCACATGGTGCGGGCACGTCAGGCGATCCTCGAACTCGGCGGCGCTGAGCGCATCAACACCTTCTCGATGTTCTATCTCGCCTGCCTGGGGCAGGTGAGCTGGGACGCGTGCCCTGCGATCCCACCCGAGATCGTGCTGCTCCCCGAGTGGTTCCCCTTCCACCTGAACAAAGTGGCCGCGTGGACGCGGACCATGATCCTGCCGCTGGCGATCTGCTCGGCGCTGCGCCCGGTGCGCCAACTGCCGCCGGAGCTGGGCATCGACGAGCTGTTCATCGATCCCAAGCGCAAGATGCGGCTCAACAAGGACTGGAACACCGAGCAGAAGCTCGCGTGGAACAACTTGTTCCTCGTGATCGACGGCTTCCTCAAGAAGGCCCAGCACGCCGGCGCCACGCCGCTGCGGACCAAGGCCCTCAAGCAGGCCGAGCAGTGGATCGTCGCCCGCATGGGCAAGGACACCACCGACGGCCTGGGCGCGATCTTCCCGCCGATGGTCTACGCCCAGATCGCGCTCAAGGCCATGGGCTACGACCGCGCCAACCCCGTCATCCAGAACGCCGAGGCCGAGCTCGACCGCTTCATCGTCAACGAGCCCGCCGACGACCACGCCCGCATCCAGCCCTGCTTCAGCCCCGTGTGGGACACCGGCACCGCGCTCTACGCCGTCACCGAAGCCGGCCTCCGCGCCGATGCCGACGACCGCGTCCGGCGCGTATGCGACTGGCTGCTTGGGTGCGAAGTCTCGATGGTCGGCGACTGGGTGAACAACCTCCGCCCCGAGCACCGCGACATCACCATGGGCCCCGCCAACGCCCACAAGGCCCCGACCCCCGACAAGGCGTGCGGCGCGTGGGCCTTTGAGTACCGCAACGACTGGTACCCAGATGTCGACGACACCGCGATGGTCTGCATGGCCCTACGCCGCGCCGGTGACCTCCCGGGCTCCACCGCCAACCGCGACGCCTCGGACCGCGGCATCCGCTGGATCCTGGCG
>SXGQ01566217.1_pt1 | contig 17945 bp, 15 predicted proteins | sample 3178371 | NCBI WGS metagenome assembly SXGQ01 (sample SAMN11356859, study PRJNA531348) | freshwater metagenome | isolation source: freshwater sample F1-20 | place: China: Fuxian Lake, Yuxi | collected 2017-12-25 | reverse complement strand
TTTGTTTTATTACAAAACCATTTCTGGTACAAATTCAGGAATTACTAATTCCCCTTCTGTTTTAGAAACGATTTCTTCTACTGAAACGCCTGGTGCTCTTTCAATTAAATGGAATTTTCCATCTTTAATTTCAAGAACAGCTAATTCTGTTACTACTTTCTTAACACATCCAACACCTGTTAGAGGCAAAGTACATTCTTTCAATATTTTTGATTCACCCGCTTTGTTTGAATGCATCATAGCAACAATGATATTTTCTGCTGAAGCCACTAAATCCATCGCTCCTCCCATTCCTTTAACCATTTTACCAGGAATTTTCCAGTTTGCAATATCCCCATTTTGAGAAACTTCCATTGCTCCCAAAACAGTTAATTGAACGTGTTGACCACGAATCATTGCAAATGAAGTCGCTGAATCAAAAAAGGATGCGCCTGGTCGAGCGGTAATAGTTTGTTTTCCTGCATTGATTAAGTCAGCATCTTCTTCTCCATCAAATGGAAAAGCACCCATCCCTAAAATACCATTCTCTGATTGAAATTCAACTTCAATTCCTTCAGGAATATAATTTGCGACCAAAGTTGGTATTCCAATCCCTAAATTTACATACCATCCATCGCTTAACTCTTGAGCGATTCTTTTTGCGATACCTATTTTATCTAAAGCCATTTTGTTTAATTTGAAAATGTGAAAATTAGTTAATTTGAAAATGTTTCTTTACCTCGTTTCGAAGATGAAATTATCTTGTTTGAAATTTTAGCAATCAATATAAGATCTTCTAATAATGAATCTTCGTATGGATAATTCTCAATTTCTTTACAAATCGACAACCAATAAATAGTTTCATCGATTTCTTTTGCCGCTATTTTAAACTTGTGAATGAAATCATTTTTAGATTCAGCATTTTGTGCTTCGCGAATATTTGCTCCAATAGAAGTGCCTGATTTTAATAATTGACGAGCGATAACATATTTTTTATGCGACTCTAATTCTTCGCAAAATTTGACAATATTAACAGCAAATTTAAAACTCAAATTAACTATTATATTTTCTTTGTCATCTCTCATATTCAAATTTTCAAATCAATAAATTTTCAAATTGATTACTTCTGTCTTACAGTTCTTTGCTCGATGCGTTTTTCGAATTTATCTCCTTTAAAAATACGTTGTACAAATATTCCAGGAGTATGAATATCATTTGGATCTAATTCACCTGCTTGAACTAATTCTTCAACTTCTGCAATTGTAATTTTACCCGCTGTAGCCATCATTGGATTGAAATTTCTAGCAGTTGCTTTGTAAATTAAGTTTCCTTCTGTATCACCTTTCCATGCTTTAACGATAGCGAAATCTGCTGTTAATGCTTCTTCAAGAATATGTGGTTTCCCATTATAAACCCTAACCTCTTTACCTTCAGCTACTTCTGTTCCGTAACCTGCAGGAGTATAAAATGCCGGGATTCCAGCACCACCTGCTCTACATCTTTCTGCTAAAGAACCTTGAGGAATTAAATCAACTTCTAATTCTCCTGAAAGCATTTGACGTTCAAACTCATCGTTTTCTCCAACATACGAGCTAATCATTTTTCTGATTTGTTTACTTTCTAACAATAAACCCAATCCAAAACCATCTACTCCTGCGTTGTTTGAAATACACGTTAAGTTTTTTACTCCAATTTTCACTAATTGTGCAATTGAATTTTCTGGAATACCACAAAGTCCAAAACCACCAATCATTAATGTCATATCATCTTTGATACCCACTAATGCTTCTTCTACGTTATTTACAACTTTATTCATTGTTTTCTATATATTATATTCCAAATGGGTTTGGTTCTTCTACTTTTACTGCTGTTGAATCTGATTCACTTTCAGGTTCTGGCAAATATTCACCTGCACATCCATTTACTTGTTCATTGTAATTTTTAGGTCGATCAAAATCGGTTGTTGAAATACCAATTTTAGGGTCTTTATATACTGCATTCATATAATAACCATAAATTGGCATAGCGGTTCTAGAACCTTGACCTTGTTGTGTTGATCTAAATCGAACACTTCGATCTTCAGCACCAACCCAAACTCCCGTTACTAAATCTGGCGTTAATCCCATAAACCAACCGTCAGAATTATTTTGAGTGGTCCCCGTTTTACCAGCAGTTGGGGCTAAAATATTTCCATAAGCTGCGCCACCTCTCAATCGACTACCTGTTCCAGATTGAATTACTCCTTCCATCATTTTAATCATTGTATAGGCTACATCTTCACTCAACACTTCTTTTGATTCAGATTTAGCACTGTAAATTACATTACCATTTCTATCTTCAATACGCATAATTGTGGTTGGTTGAATATAAACTCCGTGATTAGCAAATGTCGCTTGTGCCCCAACCATCTCAAACAAAGATAAATCCATTGACCCTAAACACATAGCTGGAACAATATCGTTGTTATGCAATTCAATATTCATATTCGCTAATAATTTAGCAATTGTCTGTGGACCTGCTTTACCTCCCATTTTTTGCATTACCCCAACTGTAATATTGTTTTTAGATAATGCTAAACCTTTTGCAACTGAACATTGGCCACCCGTTAAATCACTTGAATTTTTTGGACACCACCTTCCGTCGATATTTCCTTCTGGATCAATTAAATCAACGCAATGTGCAATATCAGGAATAAGAGTACAAGGTTTTACAACTCCCATTGCTAATGCAGCTGCATAAACAAATGGTTTCATTGTTGAACCGACTTGTCTTCTACCTAATCGAACGTGATCGTATGCGAAATGGTCGATATTTACACCCCCAACCCACGCTTTTACGAAACCAGTTGCTGGTTCTATTGAAATCAAACCTGCGTGTAAATAAGATTTGTAATAACGAATTGAATCATTTGGTGAAATCGTTGTATCTTTTTCCTTAAAGTATCCATCTGCTTTTTTTCCTTTCCAAGTAAATACGCGCATACTTACAGGTGTGTTGAAAATTTGCTTAATATCAGATTCGCTTACTCCAGCAGCAGCTAAACTTAAATAACGTGGACTATTTCTTCTAGCTGAAGACATTATACTTTCTGCCTCCGCATCTGTTAAATCATTTGAAAAAGGGAAGTTTCTTGTGTGACGATTGTTGTCATTAAATTGAGGTTGTAAGGTTTCACTTAAATGACGCGCCATTGCTTCTTCTGCGTGAAGTTGCATATTAGCATCAATCGTTGTGTAAATTTTTAAACCATCTCTGTAAATATCCCAAGGCATACCGTCCTCACGTTTGTATTTCAACCCTCCATCCGAATTTTTCTCAGAAAATATAGAAGTTAATTCTTTTCTTAATCCTTCTCTGAAATAAGGAGCCATACCACGTTTATGATCAACTTCTTGATAATTACATACCAACGGTTTCTTTTTCAAAACATCGTATTCTTCTTTTGTAATTGTGACACGCAATGCAGCATTTTTAGAATTACTGTTTTTCAACCATTGGAACATTACTTGGTTTCTTCTGTCAAGAGCTCTAATACTATCTTCAGCTCTTTTCTCAGTAATAGCCGCTTTCGTTACAGCACCCATAGAAATTCCATCTCTATTCGAGATATAAGCTCTATAATTTTTTATTTGGTGTGTATGAGGATTGTACAATGTTGGATTTTTACACATTCCTATTAACATTGCCGCCTCGTCTTTCGTTAAGTTTTTAGGCTTTTTATTGAAGTAAACTTTCGCTGCATTTTCAATTCCAACGGCATTGTATAAGAAGTCAAATTGATTCAAATACATTGTGATGATTTCTTCCTTTGTATATTGTTTTTCTAAACGAGTAGCAATGATATTTTCTCTTGCTTTCTCATTGATACGTGTAAAGATTCGTCCGATTTTTCCTCCCGAATTACTTGAATAAGCAACTCCATTTGCTCTTGCAATATCTTCTTTTTCACGTTGTTGAAGGGTAAACAATAATTTAGCTAATTGTTGAGAGATTGTAGATGCTCCTCCAGCTCCACCTACACTTACAATAGCACGCCCAATTGCTTTAAAGTCAGCCCCAGAATGTTCAATAAAACGCTCGTCCTCTGTAGAAATTAAGGCATCTGTTACGAAGGGGGAAATTTCTTTGTAAGGAACACTCGTTCTATTGATTTTCCAATATCTTCCTAATTCAGTTTCACCATCATCTGCTAAAACAACTGATGCTAGTAATTCTGGTGGACTAGAAATTAAAGATACCGGTGGTAAACTTGAGTCGGGTTGAAACAACAAAAGACTTGTCGCCAATGCTAATGGAAACAAACCAAAAATGTATAACAAACGTGTATACTTCTTTTTTTGAGCCTCAGTACTCAACGGTTGTTTTTTATTATTTTTCTTATCCATTCTTACTGTTGAATTAGTAGTGTAAAAATATTAAATCTTTTAATCAAATAACGTTCTTTTACTAGATTTATTGAAGGATATAACTTCTCTGGCTATCTAGTTTTAAAAGTATAAACATAAACATAGAAAACGACATCATCGACGATCCTCCATAACTGAAAAATGGCAGTGGAATACCAATTACGGGAGCAAAACCTATGTCCATTCCGATGTTAACGGCAAAGTGATAAAACAAAATCATTGCTACGGTATATGCATACACCCGAACAAAACGAGATCGTTGTCTTTCTGCAATCATAATAATTCTGAAAAGCATAAACATATACAAACAAACCAAAATGAACGTTCCCATAAAACCCCATTCTTCAGCAAATGGACAAAAGATAAAATCTGTTTCACTTTCTGGTACGTGATTACTTTCGACACTTGAAACAGATGCTTTGTTATATCCTTTTCCTAAAAATCTTCCTGAACCTACTGCCGCCATTGCTCGGTTTCTGTTATAATCTTCTCCATCTGGATCTTCTCTTAAACCTAAGAAAAGTTCGATACGATCTTTCTGGTGTTTCGCCATTCCTTGAAATAAGAAATTAACACTTGAAGCAATTGTTGTACTTAAAGTAAAGCCTATAATCACAATGATTAAAGCGTTTTTTCGATCTCTTTTAGAACCAATATAACGTAAGAAAAACAAACTCAATAAGGCTAAAAGCACCAATGTTGTAACTACTCCAGCAAAACCTGGAATTTTAACACTTGGCATAAAATCAAAAGTGATAACGTTATTACTTACTAATAATGTCGCTAAACACAAAAAGACAATAGCAAACATGATCGGAATGAAGTGACTTCCTACCCACGTCTGTTTAAATTTGATTCCAGGAATTAAGTTCACTAACTTCAATACCAATGGGTCATATGTAATTCCTTCTCTATACATTACAAATAGAAAGGACGTAAAAACCACAAATGTTCCAGCATCTGGTTGCAATAAAATCAACACCATTGGTATTAAAATAATGACATTTGCCATTAATACCGTTTGTAAATTTTGTAATTTAATGTTTACACTGCTTATATAACGTGCTAGTAATAAGGATGTTCCTATTTTAGCAAACTCTGCAGGTTGAATTCCTAACGTACCTATACCTAACCAAGCTCTTGCACCATTTTTAGCTGGCATAAACAATACTACAACTAATAAAATAAGAGTAAAAATGTATATTGGAGTAGCAAATTTTCGATAAATATCTGCATCAATAAGGAGTACTAATAATCCCAAGAAAAGAGACACTAATAACCAAACGACTTGCTTTCCATACTTTTCTGAATAAGAAAATAAGTTGGGAGAGTCTGGATTATAAGCTGTTGAATATACTGTAGCCAAACCCATTAACATCAATATGATGTAAACACTAAAAAGTGGCCAATCAATATTTGTTGTTATTTTTTCTCCTCTTCTCATTCTTTAGTATATCGAAAAATCTAAAATTCGTTTTTCTTTCAATGTGTCTGAAACTGTACCTTTTAAATACTTCTCCATCATTAAACCTGCAATTGGTGCCGCCCATGTTCCTCCAAAACCAGCATTTTCAATAAATACAACGATTGAAATTTTAGGATTATTCATCGGAGCAAATGCTAAGAATACTGAGTGATCTTTCTTCGGTTTATTTTCAACAGTTCCTGTTTTACCACAAGTTAAGAATTTAGTATTTCTCGCCTGACGACCAGTTCCTCCATCTTCATGAACTACTCGGCGCATTCCTTCTTGAATAGTCTCAAAATGTTTGGCATCGACCATCGTCATGTGTTTCTTTTTAAACTGAGGTAATGGCCCATTTTTCCCAATAGATTTTACAAAATGAGGAGTATAATACCATCCCTTATTTGCAATCATTGCTCCTACGTTTGCCATTTGAAGTGGAGTTAATTGCACCTCTCCTTGTCCGATTGAAATTGATCGAATAGTTGAAAAAGCCCATCGATGATGTCCGTACCATTTATCATAATACTTTGCATCTGGTATTAATCCTGATGTTAAACCTGTAATGTCTGTATCAAACTTAGATCCCAAACCAAAACTGTGCATGTAATCTGACCATTTATTTAACCCTATTTCAGCATCAATAAAATTATTTTTACTTTTTCCTTGCTGAATAATTCGTTTAGTAACAGCATAATAATATGGATTACATGAGAATTTAATTCCATCTGCTAAATTTCCTGCCGATGGATGATCGTGACAACCTACCATGCTTTTATTACACGGAAATCCTGATTCAGGTGTAATTACTCCTTCTTGAAGTCCAATTAAAGATTGTAATAATTTAAAAATTGAACCCGGAGGATATTGTGCCGCTAATGGTCTAGGATACAACGGCTTCTGAGGGTCTCTTGCTAAAGATGGGTAATTCATTGAAATATTTCTTTTTCCAACCAATAAATTTGGGTCAAATGATGGGGCAGAAATTAAAGCTAATATTTCACCTGTTGAAGGTTCAATTGCAACAACACATCCTCTTTTTCCTTTCAATAACTTTTCACCATAGGCTTGCAATTCGATATCAATTCCAAGAATCATATTAGGGCCTTGTTTCGCAATTGTATCGTATTTACCTTCCATATACGATTCAACATCATTATTCAAAGCGGAAGTTACAATGTATCGAATTCCTTTTTGTCCACGTAAATCTTTTTCATAAAAACGTTCGATACCGGCTCTACCCATATTATCTCCTGCTTTATAGAAATGATCTGCTTCAATTTCTTCACGGTAGACCTCTGATAAATATCCAAAAATATTCGCTCCATTAGCATAGGTGTAACTTCGCATACTAGTCACTTCTTCATAAAATCCCGGGAACTCTTCAAGATGAGATGCTATATTCGCAATCTCGTCTAAGGTCATTTCTTTGATAAATGGATATGGTCGTACATCTTGATAATTCGAAGTTGTTTTTCCAGTGTATGGATTTTTATATTTCCCTTCACCTTTTACAATTTCTCTAAATCTAGCTTTTACTTTTTCAGGTGTCCAACCAATTAATTTCGCAAATGCAACTGTATCGAAGTCCTTCATATTGGCTTCAATCATCATTAGATTGTAATACGTGCGATTAGATACTATTTTCTTTCCGTGTCGATCGTAAACAGCTCCCCTAGGTGGACTAATTTCTTTTCTTTTTTCGGCGATTTGCTGCGCTCTTAAAGCCCAACTATCATCAATGACTTGCATGTAAAATAACCTCGAAGTGTAGATAAAACCTACAACTATAATAAAGGATATAATTACATACTTACGGGTATCGAAATTCATCGTTCTTTTGGCTTAGCTACAAAGATAACTTGTAAAAAGATACAAAGTAAAAAAGAAAGAGGAACACTTAAAATAGTTTTTTGAAGAATGAAACCTAATTCACTCATGTTAAACATTTCGAGGATGAAAAACCATAAATGATGAATCAATAAAAGCAAGCCATATACAGAAATAAACCAACGCTGTCCCATTTCTATAAAAGAAGCTTCTTTAATTGTATCGTATCCTTCACGTGGGGAAAATATTTTAAAAATAATTGGACGCATGTATGCTACTAAAAGTAAAGCAGAAGTATGAAGACCATACGTATCTGAAATAGCATCTATACTTAACCCCATAACAAAAGCTAGGACTAACAAAAGCAAAATACTCGTTTCAAAAGGCAACAACATTATAAACAATGGATAGATCATTATTTGAATACCTAAACCGATCTCCAATTGATTAAAAACCAATGATTGAATCAATACAAACAGTATAAAACGTATAAGTTGTGTTACGATTAATTTCATTCGACTTTATCTTCTGGAATTTCTTTTTCTAATTTCTCTTGCTCTTCACGCAATAAATTCTTTATCACATAAACATTTTGAATCTTTCTGTAATCTTCAGAATATCTGAATGTTACATCCCAAAGGGGTTTGCCTTCAATTGTTTTTAATCGTTCGATTTTTCCAACCATTAAACCTCTTGGGAAGATACCAGAACCACCTCTAGTGACAATATTTGACCATTTTTTAATCTTCATGTCATTTGATATCCCACTAATAGATCCTCTTCTTGGATCTCTTCCGTCCCATTTTAATAATCCAAATGCTCCTGAAGACTCAATAATAACATCCACATTAATACTTTCTGTTAATACAGATTTGATTACAGAATAGTGTTGGCTTACATTATGGATAACACCAACAATTCCTTTATCAGAAAAGACTCCCATCCCTCTTTTTACGCCTTGTTTACGTCCAATGTTAAGTGTAAAAAAGTTATTTCTTTTACTGCAAGAAGAATTGATGATTTGGCCAGAAATATATTCGTATTGTTGTTGATATAGTGTATCTTCTATTTTCACTAATTTACTATTCAAACGAATAAAACTTGAAGAGATTTTTTTACGAAGACGTATATTTTCTTCCTGCAAGAATTTATTATTTTCTCCTAAATTCCAGTATTTAGTAATACTGTTTTTTCCTTCTAAAATGGTAGAAGAAACTGCCGATGCACTCGAAATATATTGTGAACGAGGAAAACTTAAAGAAGTAAAGTAAGTTGAAAGTGCAAAAATTTGCAACAATACAAACAACATAAAAATTCTGAAACGTCTAAAAAAGGCAATTAAATTATGCATTTTCGAAAAAATAGGAGAGTCCTGACACCTTAAGCATCAGGACTATATAAAATTAATCTCTTATCAAGAATTGGTAACGATCTATATTTTTCAATGCGATACTTGTACCACGAGCAACCGCTCTCAATGGATCTTCTGCGATGTGAACAGGTAATTTTGTTTTCGCTGAAATACGACTATCTAATCCTCTTAACATAGAACCACCGCCAGCTAAATAAATACCTGTTTTAAAGATATCTGCAGAAAGTTCTGGAGGTGTCATTTCTAATGCACTATGAATCGCTTCTTCAATTTTACAAATTGTTTTATCTAAAGCGTAAGCGATTTCAGAATAAGTAACAATGATTTCTTTTGGAATACCTGTCATTAAATCTCTTCCATGAACAGCTAAATCCTCTGGTGGAAAGTCCAATTCAGGAATAGCAGAACCAACTTGAATTTTAATTTGTTCAGCTGTACGCTCACCAACTAAAATGTTGTGCTGACGTCTCATATACTCCTCAATATCAGAAGTAAAGTCATCACCAGCAATACGAATTGATTTATCACAAACAATACCTCCTAAAGCGATTACAGCAATTTCAGATGTACCACCACCTATATCAATGATCATATTTCCCATTGGCTCTTCAACGTCGATACCGATACCTAAAGCAGCAGCCATTGGTTCATGAATAAGGTAAACTTCTTTTGCTCCTGCATGTTCAGCAGAATCACGAACGGCACGTTTTTCAACCTCTGTAATTCCTGAAGGAATACAAATTACCATTCTTAATGCTGGATTAAATATTTTCTTTCCTGGGTTAATCATTTTGATCATCCCACGAATCATTTGTTCTGCACATTGGAAATCGGCAATTACACCATCTCTCAAAGGTCGAACTGTTTCAATTAATTTGTGCGTTTTTCCATGCATTTGCTGCGCTTTCTTACCGATAGCAACAATTTTCCCTGTTTGAATGTCACGCGCAACAATAGAAGGCTCATCAACTACTACCTTGTCATTCATAATGATAAGTGTATTTGCTGTTCCCAAATCAATTGCAATTTCTTGCGTTAAAAAGCTAAATAATCCCATTTTTGACCTTGTACTTTTATATAGTATAATTCGTTTTTCCTCGTCCGTAGTTATAGATTTAAAATCTATTTTCTACGAAAATAATAAATTAATGTTTAAAATGTCTATTTCCTGTAAAAACCATTGACATTTCGTTCGCATTACAGTAATCAATTGACAATTCATCTTTGATTGATCCTCCTGGTTGAATAACCGCATTAACTCCTGCTTTTTTAGCAATTTCAACACAATCAGGGAATGGAAAAAATGCATCAGATGACATCACAGCTCCATTTAAATCAAATCCAAAAGATTTTGCTTTATCAATTGCTTGAACCAAAGCATCAACTCTAGAAGTTTGACCGGTTCCACATGAAATTAATTGATTGTTTTTAGCAAATACAATTGTGTTTGATTTTACATGTTTTACCAATTTATTAGCAAATAATAAATCTTTAATTTCTGTTGCAGTTGGTTTTAAATTTGTTTTACAAACTAAATCAGCTTCTGTTTCAGTTACTAAATCTTTATCTTGTTCTAAAACACCGTTCAAAATTGTTCTGAATTGGCGTTTTGGTAATTCAATATTTTTCTGAACTAAAATAATTCTGTTCTTTTTACTTTTCAATAATTCTAATGCTTCTGCATTGTAGCCTGGAGCAATAACAACTTCGCAAAATAATTCATTTACTTCAACAGCCGTTTCTAAATCAATTTCTTTGTTTGCAATTAAAATTCCTCCAAAAGCACTTACTGGATCAGTTGCTAATGTGTCAACATATGCTTGTTTCAATGTTGGACGAACAGCTAAACCACACGGATTATTGTGCTTTAAAATCGCAAAAGCTGGATCACCATGTTGAAATTCACCCATTAAGTTCACAGCTGCATCTACATCCAGTAAATTATTGTAGGACAACTCTTTACCATGTAATTTATCGAAAATAGCATCTAAATTTCCGTGGAAAATTCCTTTTTGGTGTGGGTTTTCTCCGTATCTTAATACTTCAGATTTTTGGACACTTTGTTTAAACACCTCTTTTTCTCCTTGGTTGAAGTAATTAAAGATATGTGTATCATAATGAGAAGAAACATTGAAAGCATCACGAGCAAATGCTCTTCTTTCTGCTAAAGTTGTTGTTCCTTTTGAAAAGTGTACTATTTCTAAAAATGGAGCATATTGTTCTTGGCTAGAAAGAATCACAACATCTTGGTGATTTTTAGCGGCCGCACGAATCAATGAAATGCCTCCGATATCTATTTTTTCAATAATTGCTTCGTGAGAAGCTCCTGACGCTACTGTTGCTTCAAATGGATATAAATCAACGATTACTAAATCAATTTCAGGAATTTCAAATTCAGCAATTTGAGCTTGATCTTCTTGTAAATCTCTTCGGTTCAATATCCCTCCAAAGATTTTTGGATGCAATGTTTTTACACGTCCACCTAAAATTGAAGGATAAGATGTTAAATCCTCTACTCTTTCCACTGGAATTCCAAGATCTTCGATAAAAGCTTGCGTGCCTCCTGTTGAATAGATTGTCACTTTATTTGAGTGTAATTCACGAATAATTGGCTCTAAACCAGTCTTATCAAATACTGAAATTAATGCTGATGAGATTTTTTTTGATGCGTTCATCTTACTATTTAAAATAAAGAACAAAATTAGTCTAAATTTCTCAAATTTGTCCTATGTTAATTTAAAATTATTAAAAATAAAAAGGGCTGTACTAAAGCACAACCCTAATTAATAAAATGATTAAAATTTTAATTAAAAAGCGACCTATTAAATGCCTATAATTTAGAAACTTTTTGAACTATCAAACCATTTTCAGTATGTATGCGTATGTGATATAATCCTTTGGTGAATTGGCTCATTTCAAGATCAACCGTTGTTCCTCCTATTTTAGTCGAAGTTGAAATCAATTTCCCTGATAAATCGATAATATCAATAACTATTTCTTTATCGTTAAAAGGACTCAAATCAATCGTTAATTTATCGCTCGTTGGATTAGGATAAATTTTCAATTTTTCATTTGAATTTAAACTCTCAATTCCAGCTCTTGTACACGGATTATACGACCCATTTAATACTTTTACCCCTGTATTGGAAGGGTCTAGATAAGTAGACAAACGTTTTTTTGTAGTAGTTCCATTACTTTGCCAATGATAAGAAACTTTTCCATATTCATCTATAGCTGTTAAAGCATTGCAATAAGTTGAACCACCTGTTAATGTTCCAATTATACGAGATGAGCCTCCGTTATAAGCAAATAATGGTGATCCTGAAGAACCTCCTTCTGTAATACCATGACCATTGGTTGTTCCTGCCCAAGTTAAATCCCAATGTGTATTCTGAACTTTTCCTCCAAAACTAGCTGAAGTTGGTGTTACGGTATAAGTTGATATTTTTTTAATATCTCCTGATGGGTGATGAATTCCAACTCCACCAACTGTATTAGCAGCTGAATTTGCATCCCACCCATTCCAATATGCATTTATTGATGCTGATCTTAAATTATTTATTGTAGCTGTTTGGTTCGCTAATGTTCCTAACTGAAGTAATAAAAAATCAGAACCTGTGTCACCCCCATTATCTGCTGCGTCGGCTAAACGAACACATCCCGTAATATAATGATTGAATAAAGTTCCAACAGCAGTTGGATTTGTACAAGCTACAGCTTCATAATTAAAATAAAATTTCCATAATGCCATATCATTAGCCGTGGTTGATACACCACAATGTAAAGCAGTTAAAAAAAGTGGTTTACAATCTTGTGCCAAATTATTTACTAAAGAACCTGAGCAAAATCCAGCAGATTGACCTTCAATAATATAGACCAATGCTACACCTCTTTTTTCGTCTTGATAATTAGTTCCTTCTGAACAATTTACATTCACCTCACATACGTCGGACTCATTTATTTTATTTTTTGACACTAAATTACCTGTTGATCGATAATTATAAAAAACTCTATCCATTACTAGTTCTGAACGAACAGAATTTGGTTGATCAATTAAAGTAAGTACCAATTCATCTCCATAACATAAGGCAACATTTTGTTGAAAATCTTCCAACATATCTTCACTGGTCAATACTTTTGAAACTATTTCACCCGCTTTGTTTTGCACCCAAAAAAGCGAACCATGAGAAAGTTTAAATGTTTTGAAGATAAAACTCAATGCTTCAGCTCCCGGATTTTGAATAATTAGCTGCCATTTCTTTTCTCCTGTAGATAAAGTTGTCCATGCACCTGCATTCGTCGTATTTAAATTCACTGATGATGCAACACCCATTCTATACAAAATTCCTTTTTGAGCTCTTTCAGCATCTTCTTTGTGAATTTGAACTAAATTTGGAGTAGGAATGAAATGAATAGGTGTATTTTTCGCTATTTCAGATAATTCTTGATTAATTTCTTTTGAAAAAAGTGTAGATGAAAATGTTATACATAAGACAACAATTCCTAAATAAAGAAGGGTTTTTTTCATAGTTTTGTTATTAAAGTTTTAGCTCATTACAAGTTTCCCAAATGTATATAAATATTTTAATATTTGTTTAAATTGTAAAGGAAAAGTAAAATTTTCTATTAAATAAATAAGGTTTCAAAACTATACATAACTTTAGCTTATAAATATCAAGATAAAATGCAAAAAATTTGCTTAATTGAAGATGAAAAAAGTCTTTCTGAAATGATCCGATTAAATTTAGAATTAGATGGTTTTCAGGTCGATATCTATGATAATGGTAAAATTGCTAAAAATGCAATTGATAAAATTGTCAATTATGATTTAGTGATATTAGACGTAATGTTACCTCAAGTAAGTGGTTTAGAAATCTGTTCTGAAATAAGAAAAATATCTCGAGTTCCAGTACTTTTTTTATCTGCAAAAGGAACTACAAGCGACCGTATTGCAGGTTTAAAATTGGGAGGAAACGATTATCTGCCAAAACCTTTTGATTTAGAAGAATTATTATTAAGAGTTCAAATACTGCTTCAGAAAAATGAAATAACAACAATTGATGGTCTAACAATAGGAACCAAAACAGTTAATTTCGTCACTTATGAAATAACAAATTCTTCAAATGCTGAAATTGAAATACTTTCAAAAAAAGAAATTGAATTATTAAAATTATTTTCTGAAAAAACGGGAATTGTAGTCTCAAGGGATGAAATATTGGATAAAATTTGGCCAGATCAATTTCCTACTTCTAGAACTATCGATAATTATATTTTAGCATTCCGTAAAATATTTGAAAATGATCCGAAAAATCCAATTCACTTTCATTCCATAAGAGGAGTAGGCTATAAGTTCACACTCTAAAAATTTATTGATTTTTTACCTAGATTTTTTATAAATGTGCAAAGTCGTATAATTATACGTCTGAACAATATTATCTTTGTTGGGAAGAATTGATATGAAAGATTTAAAAAAACAAGAACGATACGATAAAGCATACTTAAGAATGGCTAAAACTTGGGCCAGCCTTTCGCATTGCAATAGAAAACAAGTTGGTGCGATTATCGTGAAAAATGGGATGATTATTTCCGATGGATTTAATGGGACTCCAGCAGGTTTTGATAACTGTTGTGAAACAGACATAGGAGAAACCCATTGGTATGTACTTCACGCAGAGGCAAATGCAATATTAAAGGTGGCTAAATCTACTCATGATTCTAATGGAGCTACATTATATCAAACATTATCACCTTGTAAAGATTGTAGTAAATTAATACTTCAAGCAGGAATAAAAAAAGTAGTATTTATTGATAATTACAAAGACACTTCAGGAATCGATTTCCTTAAAAGTGCTGGTATTGAAACCGTTCATATTCAAAATATAGAGGATGAAAAATAAAAAATTTAACTACTTAATCCCCTTATTATTTGCTGTATTTTTAGCTATAGGACTTTTATTAGGGAACTTTTTCACTAAACGAATGATTTTCGGAGGGTTAGAAGACACTTCAGGTGGACAAAAATACCAAAAACTGCAAGATATTATTGAAATATTAGATAGCCGCTATGTTGATACTTTGAATGGTGAAAAATTATTCGAAGAAACAATTGGCGATATGCTTCATAAGCTAGATCCTCACAGCAATTATATTCCTGCGCGCGATTTAAAATCAATGACCGAATCTATTGAGGGTAAATTTGGAGGTATCGGCGTTCGTTTTTTTGTGATTCGTGATACTATTTGTGTTACGTATGTAATTCCTGATTCACCTTCAGAAAGAGCGGGATTAAAAGCGGGAGATAAAATTGTTAAAATAGAGGGAAAAGTTGTTGCAAACAAGAAAATCACCAACGAAAAAATCATGTCGATGTTAAAAGGACAAGAAAATACTTCTGTAAAAGTCCAATTATTTCGAAATGGTAAATTCTTGAACAAACAAATCATTAGAGGTTCAATTCCTATTTCTTCCATCGTTTGTGCAAATATGATTACACCTACTACCGGTTATATCAAAATTGAACAATTTTCGGTTGGGACTGCTGATGAATTTTCGATGGCTGCTGCTCAGTTGAAAGCCAAAGGAATGAAAAAAATGATACTTGATCTTCGTAATAATGGAGGTGGTGTTTTAAGAAGTGCTACTGATATCGTTGACGAATTTCTGACTGGAAACTTGCCAATTGTCAAAACGAAAGGCGAGCATTCTGGAAGTTTTACTTATAAATCAACTAATGGAGGTCAATTGGAAACGACTAAAGTTGCAGTTTTAATCAATGCTAATTCGGCATCTGCAAGTGAAATTGTTGCTGGTGCACTTCAAGATAATGACAGAGGTACAATAATCGGACGTAGATCATTTGGAAAAGGTTTAGTACAAGAAGATATGCGATTGAGAGATGGTAGTAATTTACGTTTGACAATTGCTCGATATTATACACCTACTGGAAGATGTATTCAAAAACCATACAATGGAAGTATGGATGAATACTACCAAGACCAAATGGATCGATACGATAACGGTGAATTATACAACCCAGATACAACGCTTTTTGTAGATTCATTAAAATTTAAAACTCCAAAAGGAAAAATAGTATACGGTGGCGGTGGAATTATGCCTGATATTTTTGTGCCTTTCGACTCTTCTGGAATGAGTTTTTACTTTACAGAGTTAAGATATTCTCCTACTTTTCAAAGTTTTGCTTTCGACTTTATTTCTGATAAACGTTCAAAGTGGAATTCACCTGAAGAGTTCAATAAATCATTTAGTGTGAACGATGAGTTACTATCAAAATTTATAAAATATGCTGAAAACAATGATAAAGTGTCTTTCAATCCAGATGAATTCAAACGTAGCAAAAAATTAATAGCTCAAACTTTAAAAGGTGAAATTGCAAGACAACTTTGGGTAGAGCAAGGATATTTTACAATCATGAATTCCTTTGATCCAGAGGTTCAGAAGGCGATTAAGGTTTTGAAATAAACAACTTATGAAAAAGTTTAAATTTTGGCTTATTTTAATTTTTATTATTTTATCTACTAGTTTTATTGGGGGTGAGATAATCGTCAGAATTTATGATAAAATAAAAGGTGTCTCAGCTCCATACACGCACAATCTTCCAGAATGTATTGCGCAAACTAGTGGATATTATAATTATGACATTCGACCTAATTTGAGTGTTATGTATGATTCTAAAAATCCTCGAAAATTTACGTTTAACAAATGGGGATTTCGTTCTGCAAATTACAAAGCAATAAAACCTAAAAATGTGAAAAGAATCTTCTGTTTAGGTGGTTCTTCAACTTTTGATCCGTATGTTTCGGACGAACAATCTTGGACATACCTTTTAGGTCAACAATTAAGTAAAAATTTAAATCATAAAGTAGAATCAATAAACGCTGGTAGATTCGGTTACACAACTTCTGAAATAGTCGGACTACTTCATCATAAAGTGGTAAGACACCAACCTGATTTAATCGTTTTATATTCTACCTTCAATGATGTTTCTAGAAAACTATCTCCATACTATGGTGCAGATGATGGTCCGCAATTGTATGGAAATTCAACATTAAGCTTTCTAAATCAACACTCTGCATTGTTTGCTTTGCTTGATTTTAAATTGAGATATGTCATAAAATCAGATTTTTACACATCATTAATCCCAAATTCTAGTAATTACAAAGAACCTCCAATCGAACATACTAAATTCATAAGTGACGAAGTGAGAGCGAACAATTATATAGTAAAGACATTCGAAAGAAATGTAAGAACTATTGTCAGTATAGCTAAAAATAACAATATTAAAATTTTACTTTCTACCCAAATTTTTGAATCAGATCTTCCAACCACTAAAATGGTAAATAGATTAGATGATGTATTAAGAAAAGTAGCTATTCAAGAAAATGTTCCCTTCCTTGAAGTGAATACCTCTAAAAAGCAAGAATATATAAAAAATGGAATTTTAGAATCCTATGTACATTTAACAAAAAAAGGGTGTCGCTTTTTATCTGAAAAAATTAGTGATAAAATTATTTCTGACTCTTTAATTCATTGATTGTAAACACGTTATTTGATGAAAAAAATACTTGGTATTTCTGCATTTTATCATGATTCATCCGCTACAATATTAGTCGATGGAAAAATAATTGCAGCAGTTCAAGAAGAACGTTTTACGAGAATTAAAAACACACCTGACTTCCCTGTCCAATCTATACAATTTTGCTTAATACAATCAGGACTTACACTTGATGAACTAGATGCAGTAGTTTTTTATGACAAACCGCTGCTTAAATTTGAAAGATTATTATCTACTTACAATGCTTTTGCTCCTAAAGGATTATTGTCTTTTCTAAAATCAATCCCTGTTTGGATTAATGAAAAGATGTTTCTTAAGGTC
>SXGQ01801240.1_pt1 | contig 17947 bp, 23 predicted proteins | sample 3178371 | NCBI WGS metagenome assembly SXGQ01 (sample SAMN11356859, study PRJNA531348) | freshwater metagenome | isolation source: freshwater sample F1-20 | place: China: Fuxian Lake, Yuxi | collected 2017-12-25 | reverse complement strand
ATTCTCTAAAATCAAATCCTATGAGATAGATGTCCTTGTGGCCGTGCACGCAGGCGGTCCACATGGCGGCCTGTCCCGACACCCAGTGGGGGTGGTTGGGTATGCGGTTTAGCTTGCCAGCGTACCTGTTGACCTCCAAAGATGGAGCATAGCATATGCATTTTTCATAGACCCCATCATCCACTATCACTTTGCTGATCTTGGAATCTACCATGAATAGGAAATCCGGAACATGATCTCTATACAGCGCATTGCAGCCATATAGTTGTCCTGTGGGCTTTAAGAGATTAAGATCAAATCCCTTCCTGGAAGGACCGTTGCCTATCACATAGGCATTGCCGCGAGGAACTGCCTTGACCCGGTCCTCATAGAAGGCCGTCTCCAATATCTTCTGTCCCTTCCTGATCACCGTGCGCACAGTTATGGTCTCTCCCAAGTAGGGCCGCCATTCTATTGGGTTAACTTCTTCGTGCCTGTGTGTGCGTACTGTCTTCATTTGTTTAGATAATGCTGTTCTAGTCGTTTCCTAATGCGGCCCCACGGCTGTCCATCCTTAATCTCTCGCGTGGTCCATTCGGTGTAGGCCATCCTGTTGGCCCAGTTCTGCCTTGCGGGCATCGCGGGATTCTCTATGTCTCGGAATTCTCCATTTCCCACATCATAGCTGAGGCTGGACGGCGAAACGAACACCGGCACGCCATTGATCACGGATTCCATGCCTATGTTGCTAGAATGATTGACCACTGCCCAGGCGTCGGTGAGAACTTCCTTGAAGTCGGTGTCGTCGTAGGTGTCAGGGTTTGGAACCGGCGCACGGAATTTGACATTGGTGAACTTGTCCTCGCTGAGCTCGAAATAACTCCGGGGGTGCGGTCGCACTATGATCGGTCGCTGTGTGTATTTCCTTATCTCTCTGATCTTTCCCTCAGCCCACTGCGCCGCGGTTGGTTGGTTCTCCCACTGCAGGCTGCCTGTGTTTTGGCAGCACAGCAGTATATAGTTGCCCTTGCTGCGCCATGGTTTAATCTCTATGTCAAACAGGGGCCAACGCTTGTCATCATATTGCTGATTGGCAAAGTCGGCATCTCTGTTGATGCCGTTGATGCCCATCTTCCAGGTGTGCTCTCTCTTGAGCCCACCCACCTCGATCACCACCACTGGCCTGTTGCTTGATCTGAAACTGTCCCATATCGGCTTGTTGGCGGCCATCCGGCCCTTCCACAGCACCGACCATATCACGGCCACGTCGCAGTTGCGGTCCTCGTTGAGATGAAATTTTTCTCCCTCGTCGCGAAAGTTGTCCAGCAGGGCTTTGAACACAGGACGAGAGTTTATGCTGCCATTATTTTCAAAAACTGCTATCTTCATTTCAATTGCCCCGGCACTTTCTTCCAGTAGTCTGTTTTCCACACATCCGCCGGTGCGCCGTCCATTGGCAGCCTTAGGTCCGACCTTGCGCTGCTGCCCAAGGTTTTTCTCTCACCGCCCTTCATGTGATCCATGTACAGTCCCAGTTCGCTGTTTACAAACACATGATGTCCCTTGACATTTTTTCCATAGCCGATATCATTCACTTGTATGTTGTATTTCTCTTTAAACTTTTTTAACAAATGCCAAAATACAAAACTGTCATGCCATTCCAACAGTTGAAACACTTCATCTGTTACATAAAGTTTCTCCCATTGATTTACAAATTCTATTATGTTAGGGTGTTTTAAATTATATCCAACAAATCCACATTCGGGATACTTTCCTCCATCCTGCAACGCATATCTTTCTCTGCCCAGGTAGGTCAGCATGGTTTGGGGTAACAACAGTGATTCAAGAAAATTTAAAGGCACGGGTCTAAAAGAAAAAGTGTCTGCGTCGATCCATAGCACATAATCATAACCAGCAGAATTACGCACTGCGTTTATGACGCAAAAAACTTTATTGCTGAATCTCACAGCGTCCCACAGGAAGGAGCCTTTGTCCTTGTCCAGGCCACCCTCTTTCTTCAGGGTAGGTGACCTCCTAACTCCTCCTGGTATCTCTTGCAGCTCACCGCAGGCCACAGGATCATTTTTGTGTTTGTTTTTAAATTTTAAAAGTTCTGGCTCTGCTGAATTAAGATCTACCCAAGTTATTCTCGTATGATCATAATTGGGCCTGGGTTCTTCTAGGTAAACTACTAGCTCCGTTTCTTTTGGCCATTGTTCCGCTATGCTCTTGATACCCCTGCCAGAATAAAGGTCCCAGGTGCCGGGCTTGTAGGAAGTGATAACTTTAATTTTCATGTTAAATATGCTATATTTACATCGCATCATGATACAAAAAATTATTTACAACTTAACCTACATGCCAAAGGGACACACAGGACATCTTTGCCCCACCGATAGTGTGGTCAATGCTTGGAAGGATTTTCACTTGAGATGTGCTTTTACCAATGTATTGGAGTTTGGCTTCAACACCGGTTGGAGCAGCGCCTTGCTCTTGACGATGTTTCCGCACGTGAGGATCACCAGCATCGAGATTGCAGACATAGAAAGAGCAAGGATGGGAGCTGACATACTGGCACAAAAATTTTCCGGCAGGCATGACACAGTATGGGGAAACAGCCAAAAGGTCGCTGAAGATGTGATGCAGGGGCGCAGGTCACTGCCAGGCACGGCTTATGACCTATCTTTTATAGATGGCGGACATTGGCCAGAAGTGGTGCAGAAGGATATAGAACTATCGCTACATCTTGGCATAAAGAACTTTGTGTTCGATGACGGAAATCATCCCAATATCAAACCCGGCATAGGAAAATTTCCACAACTAAAATTTATCAAGGAAAATTTTTATTGGGATACCAAATACAAAAGCGAAGGATATCAATTTAAGTATAAAAACGGAAAACAAAGAAAAGTCGATCTTTGTTATTATCAAGTATCTTGATCAGTACATCTCATAACGCTTGATCCAGTCCTTCATGACCCAAGCGGGAACCAATGCCTTGCTGGCTTTTTGGCTGACTGTGACCTTGTCCAGCGCTGATTTTTCTCCCATGCTGCCGACATAAAGATTTTTAAGTTTTGCGTCTGCGTTCTGCGCCAGCCATTGTCCTATGGGCACTGTCCATCCGGTTTTTGGTTTATTGATTATTACATCCGGCAATAATCCTTTGTATGCTATCTTCGTCAGCATCTTGGTCTCGTGCTTGTCATTGCCTATCTTGTGCTTGGTTGGTATGTCCAAACAATACTGCATGAACATTTTTGTGGTCAAAGGAAATCTACCTTCCATGCCAAATGCCATGCCATATTTGTCGTTCCTGGGGAAGAATTCATTGGGCGCCTGCGCCACGCAGTCCAGCGCCATGTAAGATGCCACAGGATCTGCGGGATTCCATAGAGTATCAGGATATAATTTTATCAATTCTTCTCTTAGTATATTTGCTGGCAGTGTTGGCACTCCCAATAACAACGGTCTTTTTATCCTGTGCAGCCACTTGTCCACAACTGCGCTCCATGAATCAAGTCGGTCATTCCTCATCTTCCAATACTTGGGATATCCTCCCAGTATCTCATCTCCCATGTCGCCGGCCATTGTGATCACCATGCCTGCTTCATGTAGTTTGCGATTAGTATGATAGTACATGCTCATGCTGGGATTGTAAACAGGTTGCTCCATGTAGTAGATGCTGTCATCCCATGCCGCTATGACATCGTTGGGAGTGATAATCACCTCCGTGTAATTAAATTTTTCTTGCTCTGCCAATATTTTCGCACAGGTGGCATCACTGTTGTAATCTTCATCTGTGACAACATTTGGCTGCATTCGGTTGGTGAAGGTGTTGACTGAGCCATGAATCTTCATCATCTCATAGGCCACCACACTGCTGTCCAGGCCCCCGCTAAGGAACACGCCCATCTTCCGCCTGCCTATGCTGCACATCTGTACCGTTTGCCTGACCTTGCTACGAAACTCTGCCGTATCAAATGTGTTATTGCTATTGGGCTTGATGTAGATTCTGCTGGCAGTTTTTATCCTTTTGTTGACACAGTCATATACGATTGTTTCTCCTGGCATCAGTTGTTTGATGTTGGAGAAGAATGTGTTCCTGGTGGCATTGATGCCGGCTAGGCTCATGCAACTGATGGCCAGCTGATCTATCTTTCTGGAGTTAGGCACCCGATCCAGCATGCCTTTGATTTCAGAGCCAAATATCAATCCGTCGGTGGTCTCCGCATAGTACAATGGTTTGATGCCTGCATGGTCCCGGCTTAATATCAATTGTTTTGTCTGTGGACTGTAATAGGCAAAAGCATGCATGCTGTCCATCTGTGCAACAAACTTCTCTCCATATTGATCCAATCCCCATGCCAATAATTCAGTGTCGCAAGTTGTTTTAGGGTCAAAGTCCAAATACTTTTTACATAATTCAAAATAATTAAAAATTTCTCCGTTGTAGATCAATATGTTGCCTCGTTCGCTGAGCCATGGCTGGTGCGATACTGCAGGCTGATCGGTTATGCTGAGAAGATTGTGTCCTAGAGTCACATGGTCGTCGTTCCAGATGTCCTTGCCATCTGGACCCCGATGTTCGCAAATCTTTATGTACCTCTCGACAAAATCTCTATCTCGCTTCGTGATGCCATAAATGCCGCACATGTTACAATCCTAATCTCTGTTTAAATCTGCGGAACACCGTTCCATTTTTTATTTCCTCTGTGGTCCACATCTTGTAACCAAGATCAGATAACCACTGCGTTCTATCAGGATAAGTTGGTGATTCAATCTTTGTTAAGTCAGTATTCGCCACGGGCCAACATATGGCTAGATCCGAAGTGCAGAAAGTGGGTATGCCCCTCACACAACTGTCTGTGCTGGCTGTTGAATTATGTGTGATAACTGCATGGCAATTGGCGATTGCTTCCTGAAAATTAAATCTATAAAATTTTTTACTGTCACCTGTGAAAAATTTATTTCCTATTATTAATTCAACGTCACCGGGAAATTCATTTTTTCTCTTCTCCATCACTGCCACATGATTAGGGTGTGGCCTAACCAAAAATTTCCTGGAAGTAAATGGTCTCAGAGTTTCATAAACACTCTTGAACCAATCGATTGGATCCAATTCGTTCATGCTCCAGTTATCCTTTGGCTGCAACACAAACATTACGGGATCTGTTCGTGCGGACTCACGCCAGGGCTCATTTTTTATATTCCATAGGTTTTTCATCATCTCCCAACGATCTGGAGGAGAATTATCCGACAGAAAGTTTCCATTGTTCATGGGAGAATAAAGAGATACACGCCAATGATGCTGAGGATGATCCACAGTGTTACCAAAACTGCTCAATAATCCGCCATCGAATGTGATTATGTATATGCCCTTTGCCTTGGCCTTCTCCACTAGATCTAATCTCCGTCCCTTGGTGTGATGCCGCTGATTGGTGCCCCCATACCCAAACATGCAACCTATTGGAGCAGTGGGTTCCATCTCTCCTTTTCTTGTAGGACCGTCTAGCTTTTCATTTACAATCACAGGCTCATCTCCAGATGCTTTTATTCCGTCGGCCATGTGCTGCAACAAATCCCAACTGGCTCCTCTACGCCTGTCCTTGACAGTTCTTCTGAATATTTCAACTTTCATCTAGCACCTTCCAGGCATATCCGTTCTCTATTTCTTCTGCTGTGAATTGGCCATACGCCAAGGAATGATAGAGAGGCTCTCTGTCAGGATATTTGGGCGTTTCAATTCTGGCAAAGTTAGTTTCCGATATTGGGGCACAGGCATTGTGCATGTCTGTGAAACAAGGTATGCCTCTGGTGCTGGCTTCCAGTGTGATGTTGGAATTATAAGTCATCACAGCATAGGCATTGTTCCAATCAAGTGGTCCGCTTGGTGCGGTATCGTCTTTGCCCACCACCACAAGTCCACCATTGTGATCATATCCCACAATGGGGTTGTATCCTTTGTTCCTCACAATGATGGGCCTGTCCGTGTTGGATCTTAGTGTGGCCAAGGTTTTAGACAGCCAGTCTTTCACTCCAAAAAATTCTGCTATGGCATTGGATGGGGGACAGACAATTATGTTCTTGCCGTCCTTCTTCCAGGGCTTGATTGGCCATGGAAATGATTTTTTAAATCGATCGTCCGGACGTGTCTCTGGCCAGTGCTTCAAATGGTTGTTCTTCGCTATCTTGACATAAAAAGGACTGTTTCTGGTCTCCCCCCAGTAGGGTCGATCCATGTAATAGAAATCTATTTTATTTTTTTCAGCCCATCTATAAACAAGATGCGTACCCCTGAGTATGCCAAACAAGATCACTTTGTGGCAGTCAGTCTTCTTCAAAATCTCCATGGGCATCAGTTTTTTAGACCCTGGCAGGCCCTTTGCTGCGGAGTCAATATATTTTTCTGTCACTCGCCTATTTGTTTTGCTGATGTATATCATGCTTATTAATTATTCTAATTGATAATCGTTAAATATAAACCTAGCATGAAAAGTCTTATCATACAATATTACATAGACACACAACTTTATTCACAACCTACATACAACAACCTCGGACCAAATGACATGGAGAGATACAGCCGCCACAGCTTTGAGCTGTATGCGCAGAAGCATGGCTTGGAATTTTTGAGGATTACCAAACCCAAGCTGGCCTACAAGCACCCCACCTGGGAGAGATTCGATCTATGGTTGGATCCCACTTGGTTGGACCAATATGATCAAATCATGTACGTGGACTCCGACGTGATAGCCATGCCTCATGCACCCAACATCTTTGATAAACATGCAAACTTAGACAACTTCAAGGCCGCAGGTTACGTCAGATACAGGAGCATGCCGCTGGAAGATCAGCATCAAAAACAAACCAATCCCAATGGCATCTTTGACTCAGTGTCCTCGGAGCGCATGAGGCAGGTAAGATTCCAGACAGGAGTATTCATACTGACCAAGAGGAGTGCAGAACACATGCTGCCCTGGATAAGGCAATATAAAGAGATGGATGATAAGTACAACTGCGATGACGGCACTTTCCTCAACTGGGCGGTGATGGCCAGCGGAGTGTCCTACGAGGACATGGACAAGAATTGGAATGTAAAGAATAATGGACAACCCATAAATTTCAAAGAACCAAACTTCTTGCACTGCGCAGGCGGAAAGAAATACAAGACGGACTATGGCTTGTACGGCAGGTTGGATAAATGGTTTCCCAATGTTAATTTAAAAGATTTTGTAAAGTCTTAACATCCAATCTTAGGTCATTATAATCCTTCAACCTCTTGACTCCCTGAACTTTTTTGTTGCTGCCCAAGGCAACTTTTTCCGCCAGCACCACACGATGTTCAAGTCCAAGATGGTGGCTTAGTACGGGATAGACCTTTTTTTCCAACAATTCCTTTTGGCTGATCTCCACAACTTTGCCCCCAACTGGACACCACAACAAGTTGGCCAATCCTGCACCATGCGTGGATATGACGTGGCTGGCTGCTGAGAACAACTCTATCTGTTGTTTGATGCCCATGCCCGACAAAGTCACGGTCTCCCATCCTTGCAGGGCCATGAATACTTCCTCAGCATTGATCAATTTCCTCGCGGGTGCATCGTCCCTGCTGATGAAAATCTTTCTGGTGGGATTTAGTTTCTCGCCAAATTTATGTCGCAACCATTTCACCATTTCGGGTACTGTTGTACCATCCTCGTGGTTGCTCATGGATGGGGCCAAGAGATGTGAAAATTTCCATGTGGTGTTTTTGGGCATTACGTAGTATCTCAGTTCAGGAAACAGTTCTCTGGCCACGCGATCAAAATATTCACTGGAGTTACTCAACACATAGATGAAGTCCGTGTATTTGTGGCTCAGCTTTTTTTCTATCAACCTAAATTTGGATATCACATCTATCCAGATATGCCATGCGTTGTTGGCGCTGTGCTCGTCGATGGGCAACCACACGTATTTGTATGGCTCAGAGAATTGCTTGTGGTGGGCTGGCAATGCTATATCAATAGTGTCTCCCCACATTTTCCACAAGCCATGTGACTTTTCAGGTTTATATTTTGTGTTGTGTAGCAGAGGCCAAAGATGCGAGGTTATCATCTGTTTTTCATTGGTGATGAGAAGTGGCAGGCTGTGTGTCAAACAGTCGTGAAATTCGGCCATGAATGTGGGATTGGTGGTAAAAATCTTCTTGGGTGCATCAGGATGATAGTCCACAGTGTACTGATATGGCGTATCGATGATATAGAATCTTTCCTGGAAGTACTGTATGGCCGTGATGTTTTTTACAATCATTGTATTTGTAATAATTATACTATAAAATACATGTATGTCCAAATTATTTTCCAACGGCTGCAGTTTCCTGGGCATGAGGCCCAAGGATGGCGTGGACACATTCGTGACGTACGAGCTGGCACAGGCGTACGGGCTTGAATTGATAAATTTGGCCATGGGAGGACGCGGCAACAATAGGATCAGTTTTACTACCAAGGTTTGGTTTGAACAGAATGGCGCACAGGATACCTTTGCGGTAATAGGATGGAGCAGCTTGCACAGGAATGATTACATAACTAACGATGGGTGGAAGTCGGGCAGGGTCAAGGGATCAGAGTTGACATGGCGCACATGGAAAACGCTTGATAATGTCAGCTTCATCAGAGGCAATACCGGATGGGATATAGAAAACAACGCCATCATGAATTTCTTGGACAATGTCTTTGATCTGCAAAACTACTTCGAGAGGAAAAAAATTGCCTACGTGATGTACAATGCATTGCCAAATGAATTCAACAGCGATATAGCAGATTTCAAAATCATTAGAGATTCCATCAACATGAAAAGATTTTTTGAACCTAAAATTTCTCATTTTGAATTTGTTATGGAGAAGAATTTATACGTGAGCCCACTGGATCCGCATCCTAGCACGGAAGGACACAAGCAATGGGCAAAACTTTTGGAGGAATTTATAGATGCTAACAATCTACGCACCATCTGATAAGCCTGATAGCAAGTGTTGGGAGGTATATGATGGAATCAAGAAAACTTGGCCCACTGCTGTTGTGGTTAGGGACAACAACGATACAGAGGCAAATTTCCCGGCCATGTTTTGGGGATTTGTAAACAACAACATCAACCTCGTCCAGCAGCTGGATGATAAAAAAAATCAATACTGGTACTCCGACACGCCTTACTTCGGCAGGTTTGACAATAAAAATTTAAAGGATGACAATCATTATTGGAGGATCTGCAAAAACAACATACATGCCCAGTTCGTAAAAGGATTGCCATCGGATAGATTTGATAGATTCAAATTGGACATCAAAATGAGAAACAAAAATAGAGGCAGGCATATTCTCGTGTGCCCCAGCAGCTTGGGCATCCACAGATATCTAAAAAAAACAACTTGGTTAAAAGACACAATAAATGAGATCAAAAAGCACACAGACAGGCCAATCAAGATCAGAGAGAAACCAAGGAAAATGGGCACCAGCGGACCCTCGGTGGCGGACGTGCCTTTGTCTCATGATCTTAAAGATGCCTGGGCCTGCGTGACCAGTTGCAGCATCAGCGCAGTGGAGGCTATGCTTGAGGGAGTGCCTGTGTTCAGTGATCCAAAGAGCTTTGCCCGGCCCATGTCATCCTACAGCTTGTCAGAAATAGAAAATCCTTTCTATTGCGATCCAACTGAATGGTGCCATTCTTTAGCATATCAACAGTTCACCCCAAAAGAATATATGGATGGCACCGCAGTAAGCATTTTAAAAGAGATGAAAATATTATGAACATAGAGATCATAAATGGACTTTGGGTGCCCAGCAATGACGTGCACGTAGAGCAATGGCGTCGAGGCCAAGCGTTTACTCAAAATAAGTGCCTAAATAAATTCCTCGCATATTGTAATGGCAAAAACATAAAATTTAAAACTGCCTTGGACATAGGAGCATGGTGTGGTACATGGAGCATTGAGCTGGCCAAGTATTGCAAAAAAATTTATGCCATTGAACCGGACCGAAACAATTTTGAATGTTTGTTGAAAAATCTTTCCGCTTTGGACAACGTAGAACTAATTGATTACGCCATGGGAGATACAGAGACCAAGGTGTCCTTGACAGATGATGATTTTACACAGGCGAGAAGAATCATTCCAGCGGGGAATATACTAATGAAGACCGTTGATTCTTTGAAATTTGAAGATGTTGAACTGATCAAAATAGATGTGGAGGGATTTGAAATGAATGTGCTTCGCGGAGCAAATGACACGCTAAAAAATTGTAAATTTTTGATGATTGAATTGAACAACAACTCAAAAAAATATGATAGCAGCAATGCTGAAATAGAAAAATATCTTGGGGAGCAAGGTTTTACCACACTGATAGACAAATGGCCAGACAAGGTGTTTTCAAGGAATAATTAATACATAATGAAAATTTTTATCACAGGTGTGGCTGGATTTCTAGGATCGCACCTGGCAGATCTAATGATATCCAATGGTCATGCTGTGGCGGGCAATGACAACATGATAGGTGGATACAGCGATAACATACCAGAAGGAGTGGAGTTTCACCAAGTGGATTGCCGTGACCTTGGCAAGATGACAGAAGCCATGCGTGGCAGCCACATAGTGTATCATTGTGCTGCCACTGCCTATGAAGGATTAAGCGTGTTTAGTCCATTGCTAGTAACACAGAATATATTTGAAGCTTCGGTTTCTGCGGTGACAGCAGCGATAAAAAACAGAGTTAAAAGATTTGTCTACTGCAGTTCAATGGCACGATATGGAACCAATCAGGTGCCTTTTCGAGAGGAGTATCTATGTAATCCACAGGATCCATATGGCATTGCCAAGGAAGCTGGCGAGAGAGTGATAAAGAATCTGTGTGATACTCATGGCGTGGAATGGAACATAGCAGTGCCGCACAACATCGTGGGTCCTAGGCAAAAGTACGATGATCCCTTCCGCAATGTAATGAGCATCATGCTTAACCGTATGCTGCAGGGCAAGGCTCCTGTGATATATGGAGATGGGGAGCAAAAGAGATGTTTCAGTTACGTTGACGACTGCCTGTATTGCCTGAATGAGCTGGCTTTCAATGAAGATGTCAAGGGAGAAATAATCAATATTGGTCCGGATGAAGAATTTATAACCATAAACAAATTGTCCGAACTTTGTGCCAATGAAACTGGTTGCAATCTTGATCCCATACACTATGAGGACCGTCCCAAGGAAGTCAAATTGGCCACTTGCTCCGCGGACAAGGCCCGTAGGTTATTGAACTACAGCACCACTACTAATTTAAAAACTGCTGTAAAGAAGACTGCAGATTATATAAGGCAGAGGGGGACACGTAAATTTAAATATCATCTGCCATTAGAAATTATCAGTGACAAGACTCCAAAGACATGGAAAGACAGATTGATATGATCTCTATCTGCTGCCCATCGCGTGGACGTCCTACATTGGCTAGAAGAATGGCGGATTCCGCTATTAGCACTGCCAAAAACAAAGATATTGAAATACTTTTTTACCTGAACAATGACGACACCGAATTAGAAAACTATAAGCAATTATTGAAAAATTTTAACATCAATATAGGACCCGATCAAAGCACTTGTTTAAGTTGGAATCAACTGGCCAATAACGCTGTACATGATTATGTTTTTTTAATGGGCGATGACGTTATTTTTGAAACAGAAAACTGGGATGAAAAAGTTATAAACGAGTTTAAAAAATACGAAGATAGGTTGCTTGTCGTGGGTCCGTGGGTTGGAAAAAATATCAAAGGATCTAATAAGAAAACTAAATCATGCCCGCATTACATAGTGCATAAAAATTGGATCAATGCATTAGGCTATTTTGCTCCTCCAATATATTGGCATTTTTATGTGGATGCACATACACGAGAAGTAGCAGCAGGATTAGATAGATATGTTTGGCTCGAAAATGTGATTTGTCGCACCAAGAAAATAATAGACGATGATACCGGCAAGCGTGTTAGAAAACATCTAAATATTGCTTGGCGTGATGGACATGTGTGGAAGACAGTGGCTCAAAGATATATACAAGCTGATATAGATTTATTGAAATTAAAATTAAAAAAATAATTATTGCCAAAGCCTGGCGCCATGATATCTTGCTATCATGTTGATGCTGATCCTGGGATTGTGGGCATCTTGCCTTGGTTCCACGCTGTGAACGGATCTCTTCACATTGAAGAACATTACAAAGTTGTTGCTCTCGTATGGGCAGGTTTTCACCACTGGACCAGGATGCACCAACTCTCTTAACCTTGTCATCTCTAAATTGTCTGCCCGATGGATGTTGAAACCACCACCGATGCTGCGGTCTTCCTTGTGCTTGAGATACAGCAAACCTGCATATATTTCTTTCTCATTGTCGCAATGGGGAGTCCTGTTGCTGATGTTGTTCACAGGTGGATGCTTGACAAAATTAAAATCAGTGAATGCGTTTGCTCCCTGTGGCACCATTTTTTTGGATCTGTCCTCTAGTATTATTTTATCTTTCTCAATTGGCAAGATATCATGCCATGGAGAGAATATCTCCATCACTTGATCGAAGTACTCCTGGCTGGTGTGATATTCAGTGAACTCTTTCCATATGTTGCTTATCTTCCAACCATCCTGCTTGATCTGTTTCACATGATAGGTACGCTTGCCATGATGATCCCTGGCCTCTTGGCCGTCTATTAATTTGTTGGGCATTGTTGACAATAATTCATCATGCACCTGCTCCGGCAGGGCCTCATGTATCATGATGTGGGGATAGGGATCCGACTCCACTCTTTTAAAATTTTGCAACACACTGATATTATTCATTTTTTATAAAAACATAGCTCCACATGTGGCCCCTCCAATATCCTATTTACTAGCACTGCCAAGCCTTTGTTTTGCATATGTTCAACTACCTGTTCTAGCTTGTCTTTGGCAATGTCTATGGGTTCAAAATACATTTCAAATTCAGCATGTATCATAGTCACAGGAAGATCAAGTTCAATAATTTCTTGGCACATCTCATACCATCTGCCTTCAATGTCAAATTTTATCATGTCAACCTGATTTCCCAGGCGCTTGGTTATGGATTTTAGATTCTCTGTCTCCACTGTGATGGTATCCACCAAGTTCGCTGGGTCGTGGTTTTCCAAACTCCAACATCTCCTCTTGCGATCTGTGGTATAAAATTTCATTGGCTGCTCACTGGGATCGTATGCACGCAAGGTATGTGTAACGTTGGCGCCTCTGTTGTTGGCCTTCATAATGGTATCAACGGATATTGGGCTTGGATCCCATGTGTATATCTTGGCAGATCTGTTGTCTCGCCTTACTCCCTCCTCAAATTGTATCTCCTTTGACACACCAAATCCCCAAAATGTTTTCAAGCTCTTTCGCAACACGTCGGGGGTGCTGTATTGCCTATGCCTGGTCCAACCGTTTTGCGGAACGATGGGATATTTTGTTTCGAATGCTCTACATACGGCAAGTGTTAGGGGGGAGTTATAGAAGGACATATAGTAATTAGTTAGGATAGTAATGTTTTTATCTTTTCATTAGTGTCATTGGAAAAATATAACTCACAGAACGGCCTAGTTGGTAATCTATCACTCCTGGGTTTGACAACAAATGAACTATTGTTATGTAATACTAACAAGGTGTTCTGATAATAGGTCAAGATTTTTTCCTGCTGGCCATTGGATATGATAATGTCGTCGCCGCTGCTCTTGTCCGTTCTTTGTTTGAAGAACCAATAGCCAACGTAACCTGTAGTGTGCTTGGGATTTAAAGTACCTTCAAAATCTTCATGGAAGTATACATCAACATGATTTTGATCTATGAATGATTTCCATCTCTCGTGTTCCTTGTGGTTCCACTGCTCGTACAGTCGATCATACACGTCTAGTTTTATTAAGTTCTTGCAGTAGATGTGCGGTATTGGACCTTTATGGCACTGATGCTTGGTCACTTGCCAGTTAAAGTGCATCATGATGAAAAAAGATTTATCAGTTCCTTTTTCCAGACATCTGCATATTCGCAGTTCCTGTAGTTAATAAACCACGGGCCACCTTCTGTGTAATGTAATATCTTTGGAGTGCCATCCTGAGGTTCTTTATACCAGCCCACCAACCAGTTGTACTCGTGAGGCAGAGATCCTATTTCAGAATCTTCCAGCCAACTGAATCTGTGCAGGAACTTGCCTGTTTCTTTGTTTAATAATTCCGGAGTAAGAATTTTATTTTTAGGATGCGCACAATTCCATAGCACCATGGAACTCCAGTTCTTTCTCGGATATGCCAGTTGCATCTGTCCATCCATCTTTACACCTTCCGGGGGAGTGTAATCATGTTGTACGCACACTACTGCTTTGCTATCATCACAGTACTGTGTTAAATCATTAGCATCTATCCGCCAAACAAAGTCGCAATCACAGAACACTGCCCAGCCTTGATAATTTTGTAGATATGGTATGAAAAATCTTGTGAATGTGAACTCCGTGCTGGCCAGTTTGTCTATCTCTCTGGTATAGATCCCTGATTCTCTTAGATTTTTCATTTTTAAAGGAACCACTTCGGTGTTAATATTTCTACGTTTGATTGAGTGCTCACACACTTGATATGTGATATCTTCTCTGGGATCGTAACCTACGTATACTTTCATAATTTTCCTTCTTCTCGCATCTTCTTTCTAATATCTGTGGCAGAAATTTTTTGAATATTTTCTGGCAAAATAATTTCTTCTATCTTATAACCAACTCCCCTACCATAACATATATTAGTTATATTTGGTACTAGAGTGATTCGAATTCTATTGCGATAAGGTTGTAATGCTTGTTCTATATTTTTTTTAACTGTTTTAAAATCAAATGGATTATCCCCCACTCCCTTAACGTCTCGGACCTGTATGTGTACCTGTCCAGTTTTTTTGACAATTTCTTCGAACAGTGCCTGATGTCCTTCATGCCATGGTTGCCATCTGCCCAGCATCTGTGCCGTGGGCCTGCGATTATCCCAAACATATTCCTGTATTTCATCTGCGATCCTCAGAGACCACAATTCAGCGTGCTGCGTGGGCACTCTGAAATCATATTCTTCTGGGGGCACGAACATCTTATTGGTGTCTTCAAAACGTCCTTCCTTGATGGTGTCTACCCATACTGTATAATCAGCGGCAAAGTCTTCTCGGGTTTGCGGAGTTGGACAAACAAAGTCTGCGATCACGTGTTGTCCATGGTCTAATCCTTCTTGTGACAGGCGTTTCATTCTTTCTGCCTGTCTTGTTCTGCCTTCGGGAGAAAAATCCCAATCGTTCGCCTCTGCCCTAACTCGGTCGGCATTCAACCAAGTGGCACCCAGTATGGCTGCCAGTTTGTCAGCAAGATAACTCTTGCCGGATCCTGGTAATCCCATTACTAATATTTTTTTATTTTTTGCCATTGATGATTTGATGTATGTGTTTCCAGGTATTTACTCTTATGATGTCTTCATGTTCTAACCCTTGGTTGTAATCGTGATTGTATAACAATGGACGCAGGCCATATTCCAATCCTTTTTTTGCATTGGTCCATTTATCTTCCACCCACCATAGATTGGTGCCATGGAATTCCGCCAGTGCAGCGTCCTTGTGATCTCCGGTCTCCAATATGAAATAATTTGTGAATACTGTGTCTCCAAACAGTTCCGCTAATCTTTTTTTTCTTAATTCCTGTGCTGGTATGTCTGATGTTTGTGATGTTATGGGTATAAATGTCCATCCTTCGGCATGCAATAATTTTACCCATGTCTGGGCATCCGGCATGGGCAGTTGTGTTGACATCCATGCGCTCTTGTTAAATTCTTTTACCAGTTCTCTGGAAAGGTCTTTATGTATGCTATATCTGATACTCATGTCATACTCGTTATCCGTATTTTTTAATCGTGGGAATCCTCTCGAGGCCATCCATTTATTAAAATGGTCTTCCCATTCTAGTAGCACACCGTCAACGTCTGTGAGTATTATTCTATCTGATCGTGGCATCTTCCATTCCAGCCACTCTTAATTTAACTATGTTAGTTAACTGCCATTGTTTTTGGTCCAATCCCTTGGTTATGCCTAACCATTTGTTTCTTAGTAATGCAAACTCATTGATAATTTTTTCCATATCTACCACATCAGATTCGCCATCCACATACTTGTCAGCATCTCTGGATGTGAGTGCCCTGTTGTAATTTTCCAGGAATTTCTTAAATGTCTTAGACCTCAATCTTCGATTTTCAATATTAAGATATTCTAATATCGCTTCAATTTCCTGCAATTGATTGAATCTCTGTTCAACTACCCCCGGCAATGATGCCGCTGCCTTTTCAAGATTCCCAAATATGTATATCTCTTTCCTTGCGGTTTCCAGTTCCTTATCAAAATATTGAATGCAGTCAGGTATCAGGCTGATGTCTTGGCTTACTTTAGTGTACCAGCTCATTGGTCTTCATCTTCTTCTTCGTTTTCTTCATCAAACACGCTTTCTATGGCCTCTTCCAATTTCTCATCATATTCTCCGGCGGATTTGATCACCTTGGTGGGCACGCCTATGTCCACCAGCGTCTTGATGAAGTCCACAGCGCAGTCCACTTTCTGGCGGTCAGGCACGTAATGGCTTATGGAATTCCATATCTGCTCTATCTCTTCATGCGTGAATTCTTGCATTATCTTTTTTCCTGGTACAGAGTTTTAAAAACTCTCTTCTTTTTCATGGCATCCCAATAGCCGTGGTAGCCTGTGATCTCTTTATTTTTTTTCTTTCTTAACTTGTACTTCATCGGCTTCTTTTGTCTCTGATTTTTTTATGTTTTGATAATCATCCATTATCATTGTTAATTTATCTCCGTCCCAATCTTTCCTGTATTCCAGATGTTCTTTGCCTTTGCTGTCTATGTATTTCAATCTGTTGCCGGACTGTGCTATCACGCCCTGCTTCTCGAATAGGTCAACCAATCCAGAGTAAGGATCCATGCCCGTGTCGTATGGGATCTTGACCTGCACGCTCTCAAATGGTTTGGCATATCGAGTCTTCATAACTTTACATGCTGCTCTGATACCTCTCACCTCAGTAATTTTATTCCCTGCTTCGTCTTCTTTTAATTTTAATTTTTTCATCGCGATCACAATGGATGATGCATAGATAAATCCTTGTCCTCCCGAGATCTTGTCATCTGGATCAAACATATCCTGTGAAGCATATGTGTGATTCGTACATACCATGCCCACGTTCCAAGAACCAAACATGTTGACGCAATTTCTAACCAAGGATGTTAGAGCCTTGGGTTTTCTGCCCAGATCACCTTTCATCTCGCCTGCCTCAAACTGGTTGACGTCTGTTGGGGTTAACAACATGCCCAAGGAATCTATCACGAACAGTATCTTGGGTGCGTTTTCTCTGTTGTCTGGATTTTCTTCTCTGTAGCCTTTCATGAATTCTGATATTGTCTTGGCCACATCGTCCACCATGGAAAGACTCAACTTTAATAATTTCTTTTCATCTGTGTCCACGCCCAATGCTTTGAGCCACGCTTCGTCCAGTGCGTTCTCAGTGTCAATCAGGATCACATAGATGCCCTGAGCTTGTGCGTTCTTGATTATGTTGCCTGATGCTATGTAGGATTTTCCCGCGCCGGATTCGCCCGCCAGCACAGATACTTTGCCCAGTGGAATGCCCTTGTTGAAATCTCCTGATATGAGATAATTCAAGGCGTAGTTGCCTGTGGATATCCAATCTGTGGGATCATTGAACCCCAGACCCAAGCCCTGTATTGATTTTGTGATGCTCTTTCTAAATTTTGTTGCGTCAAATACTTTTGTCATTTTTTATATCCTATGTTCTTATATTAACACTAATTGGCTCCAGTGTCAATGCTGGAGCCAAAAGGGAAAAATTAGTGTTATTTGCTTTGTCTTGATCTGATCAGCTTCAAGATGTCTTCTGCTCTCT
>SXGQ01469878.1_pt1 | contig 17952 bp, 22 predicted proteins | sample 3178371 | NCBI WGS metagenome assembly SXGQ01 (sample SAMN11356859, study PRJNA531348) | freshwater metagenome | isolation source: freshwater sample F1-20 | place: China: Fuxian Lake, Yuxi | collected 2017-12-25 | reverse complement strand
CACTGAGGTCTAATGAGCCAGGCGATTATCTTCAAGTCACGGTGGGGCTGGATGGCCCTGTCAGAAACGGCGAAGGGGATCGATGCCCTGGTATTGCCGAAGGCTTCGCGTCGGGCCGTGCTGGCCGAGTTACAGCCTGGCTCGATCGAACTGTCAGAAGGCCAGGCTTCTCCGCGATTACGAAAGGCGCTGACGCAGCTGACTGATTATCTGGAGGGAACACGCATATCGTTTGATTTGCCGCTGGACCTTTCACGAGGGACGAGTTTTCAGCGGAAGGTCTGGCGGACGCTTTGTGACATCTCCCATGGCCAGCTGCGGTCCTATCAATGGGTGGCCCTCCGCGTAGGGGGCAGGCAGTATGCCCGCGCTGTCGGCAATGCCGTGGGGGCGAATCCAATGCCGATCCTGGTTCCTTGTCATCGAATTGTGGCGCAGGATCAGTCGCTCGGAGGATTCTCCGGCGGCTTGCCCACGAAACGAAAACTGCTCACCATCGAAGGCACTCTGGCGCAGCTGAAACGGGCAAAAATCGGGCGATGCTCAAGTCTGCCGCGCGAAGATCGATAGAAGGATCAGGGGGGGCCGCTATCGTCAGATAGACCAAGATCTGCTATATTGCGGTGAAACGTTTTCGAAGATGCGAGAGGTGGAAGTGGGAACGCAAGTTTCGCCACGGCATCCGCTTCGTCAGTTGTTCGGCGCCCTGACCGAGAAGAGCTTTACGGAGCATCTCGGGTGGCCCGACCCCAACGTCACCAGCTACGTCGCCAACCTGCTTGTCGACCTTACCCATACCGATCAGCTCTATAAAATCAGAAACCAGGAAGACCGGCCAGTCGATACAGTGGTGGATTTTTTGTTTGAATCGGAAGTCTTGCTGGGGGCCCAGTCCATGGAGCGTGAGCGAGACGTGCATCAGCACATCGGCGATTTCACGCTTTTCATGGCGGGACTCTTCTCGGAATATTTGCGCCGACTCAAGACGAGCGGGTTGATCTACCATAAGGATTTTCTCGTGGACTATATGAAGACAGGTAAGCGCTCCTACGGGATTGTCGCGCAAATAGAGGACAACCCGTCAGGGGAAGAAATGCCTCTGTTTCGGATACTCTCCGACAACTTCGAACTTTGTGTCACCGGGTTGGGGTTCGTGCGGTCTCATTTGGACCGGATGAGAGATCCGGCGCATCCGCAGGTTCGGGACCTTCTCCTCAATTGACCAAGTCCTTTCCTCTCATTCTTGCCCACGGAGGCGCGGGCCGCAAACGAATGACGCCGGCGCAGGCTACCTGTCTGTCCGATGCCCTCGTCATCGGCTATGCCATCCTTGAACAGGGAGGTCCTGCCGCCATTGCCGTCGAATGTACGATCGGCCTCCTGGAACAATCCGGGCTGTTCAATGCGGGGGAGGGAGCGAATCGCCAGTTGGACGGGGTGCAACGGATGGACGCTTCGATCATGGAAGGGGCCCACCTCAAAGCCGGCGCCATCGCGTCGATCGAAGGGATCCGGCATCCGATTACGGCAGCCCGCCTGGTCATGGAAGCCACAAACCATGTCTTGCTTGCCGGCCCACCGGCCACAGCGTTTGCGCAGTACTACAAACTCGAACCTCTCTCGAAGGGGCGCGCGCTTCGCCGGAGTGCCGGTCGGTCGCCCGCCTCGATGGCTGTCGCGCAGACGATGGAGCTCTATCGTGCAATGGTGAAATCTCAGCGGATGGAGAAGAACCAGCATGGGACCGTCGGCGCGGTTGCGTTGGATCGGGCCGGGACAGTGGCGGCAGGAGCTTCGACCGGGGGCGTCGATTCGATGTTGCCTGGGCGGGTGGGCGACAGCCCTCTCATCGGCTGCGGTGTCTATGCCGATAATCAGAGCGGCGCTGTATCGATGACCGGCATTGGCGAAGGCATCATCCGCCTTGTGCTCGCTAAGACCATATGTGATCGTCTGGCGACAGGCGCCAGCCCAACGGTTGCCGCCCGACAGGTATTGCGTCTGTTGGTGTCTCGGATCAAGGGGTCTGCCGGAGCGCTCGTCCTCTCGCCGGACGGGCGATCTGCCATCAGGCATGTGACGCCTTACATGGCAGCAGGCTGGTGGAACGGGATCGGCTCTCCGAAAGTTCGAGGGAAATTTTCATAAAAGATTCGCTTGACCGAGGCCTTCCGTACGACTGGGGCAGGGAGATCGCTGAGGCTTTACGGAGCTGGATGGCTGTGCTTCCGAGTGATCAGGCTTAGGATGTGATCATGCCTACGAGTCAGGGCCATGGTTTTTTTGACCGGATCGTATCGACGCGGCGAAGGCAAGATAGCAGCCAGCCAGGCTCCCTCATCGGCGGTCAGGTCTTGTGAGGACTTTTGGAAGTGATGGCGGGCCGCCGCTTCAGCACCGTAGACGCCCTCCCCCCATTCCGCGACGTTGAGATAGAGCTCAAGGATCCGCGCCTTGGTGAGTTGATGTTCGAGCGCGCGCGCGATCAGGGCTTCTCGTGCTTTTCGAAACAGGGACCGTTCTGACGAGAGATAAATATTTTTGGCCAGCTGCTGGGTAATGGTGCTTCCGCCCCGCTTCAGTTCGCCCGCCTCAAGGTTGTACTTGGCCGCTTCTTTAATGCCTTCCCAGTCGAATCCTTCATGCGTGAAGAATGAGGCGTCTTCCGCCGCCACGACCGCCTGCCGGAGGTGCGGGGAGATCCGTGCGAGAGGCACCCAGATCCAATGGCGCCCGACCGTGAGACCCTGCGCCTCGGCCTGGGCTTGGCGCGCACTCATCAGGGCTGTCACGGGCGGATTGGTCCTGCGCAAGGACGAGACGTCTGGCATGGTGAGCAGCCACACGAAGAGGAGCGCACCGATCGGGAGGCCGAGGCCGATGATCAAGAAGGCCTTCACTCTGGAGCGGGAGTGGGTGGTTGACTTCCGCATTAGAGGCTGCGTATCACAGAGATGATGTGTGGTCGCGTTATTAACATGGCGTCTGATCGGTAAATTGGTAGGGCATGAAAATTCTCACGGCAGAGTTTATCAGAAGTTGTGCCGGACCAGAACAGTTTCTGCAAGGGGATCTTTCGGAAGTCGCCTTCATCGGGCGGTCGAACGTTGGCAAGTCCTCGCTGATCAATTCGCTTTTGCAGCGCAGGGGGCTAGCCAAAGTCAGTCGCACGCCTGGCAAGACCCGTCTGGTCAATCTTTTTCGGATCACTAGCGACGACCCAGGATTGGGTCGATTCGTGTTGGTCGATTTGCCCGGTTATGGTTATGCGAGGGTCTCGAAATCGCTGCGGGCTGAATGGGCGCCGTTGATCGAACAGTATCTCGACGGCAGCGAGCAATTGCGCGCGGTGGTGGTTCTGGTGGAAAGCCGGGTGGTGAGCGAACAGGACCGGGAGACGATCGCCTGGTTGTTGTCCGTCGGACGTCCGCCTATCGTAGTGGCGACAAAAGTCGATAAGCTCAAAATGAGCGAGCGTATCAAGGCGCTGCGCCGGCTGCATGAAGGGTTGGGATTGACCGAGGAGGCTATTCCTTACTCGTCGACGACGGGCGAGGGGCGGGACCGGTTGTGGGCGGCCCTGAAAGAGCGGATTCGAACTTGATCTCGATATAGGCCTTATTTTTGAGCTCTTCCAGCCAAGCCTGAAAGACGTCTTCGCTTTTCTGCTGAAAGACGAGCCCCTGGATCTCCGCGCGAACTGCCTCGTACGACCGAAATTGTTTGGGCTGTTTGTCCTCTAGACGCACGATATGGAATCCCTCTGAGGTTTCGATCGTATCCGAGATGCCGCCTGGCACGAGCTTCGCGATGGCCCGTTCGATGCCGGGCAAGAGTTCTCCCTGCCGTACTAATCCCAGGCGCCCGCCTCGTGAGGCATTCGGCCCGTCGGAAAATTGTAATGCAAGATCTTCGAAGGGCTCCCCTCGTTTGAGCAGGGCCGTGATGTCTGCCGCTTTGGCTTTGGCGTCGAACGTATCGTCAGGGGACCGGGGCTTGAGGAGAATCTGGCTGAGGGTATATTCGTCCGGGAGCGCAAACCGATCATGGTGTCCCTGGAAGTAGCGTTTGATGTCGGAGTCCGCGACCATGACCCCGCTTCGCACTTCCTTGTCGACGACTTTGAGAAGGATCAGCTGCTCCTGGATATTTTTGAGGTTGGCCGGATTCGTCTCATCGATCGTTTCCCCCTGCTGCTTCATCTGCTGAAGCGTCTGCCGGACCTCCTGGCCTGAGACTTCGATCCCTTTGGCCTTGGCTTCCTGGAGCTGGAGTTTGCGCTCGATCATCGAGGTCAGCGCCATGTATTCCACCGTTCTGAGTCGATGCGCGAGGGCCTCGCCGCGATATTCTTTTTGAATTTGTTCCCGTCCAGGGGCCAGTTCCCGTTTCATATCAGAGTGCATGATGAGGTCCGAGTTGACGATTGCGACAATCCGGTCTTGCACCTGCCCGGCTGAAAGCAGAGAGGCTGGCGCGAGCAGCGCCAGCGCGAAAAGGACCGCACGTTGCAATCGGGATGGAGGCATCGTGATAACGGGACGGTGCATGATCATGGCTTTGAGTCTCGCGCCTGGCTGCCGATGAAGGTTCGAGAGATTGTACACGAATTGCGGATGGCTTGAGGAGTGTCAGTTAGAGGTTGTCAGCCGCAGGATCAGCGGGTCCCGATGTCGGCAGCGACATAGCGGGAGGCGTCGGCCAGGCGGATGGTGGCTTTCGTTCGGATGTCTATGAGCACGTCGTCAAACTGTTTTCGGCGTTTTTCGTTGAGCAGTTCCTGCCGGAGGCGCTCCCGGATGGCTGAATCCGCCTGGATTATTTCTGTGTCGAGGGCCGTGACCATGACGAGGTAATAGCCGGCCGCCGTTTTGATCGGGGCACTGACCGTTCCAGGCTTGAGGGTTTGCAGGACCGCGTCGACCTCTGGGACGACTAAATTTTTGTGGTAGGGGCCGAGATCTCCCCCCTTGAGTTTTGTTTTGATGTCGAGGGAATAGCGCCGGGCAAATTTCGCAAAGTCTCCGCCCCGGTTGATGTGCGCCTCGACATCCTTCGCAGCGGGAAGGCCGGGGAGGAGCATTTGGGACACTCGCACCTTGAAGGTGGTCAGGAGCTCGTGGGCATGCTTCGCGTAAAAGGCGTCTAGTTCTTCGTCTGAGAGGTCGATCTTGGTTTTGACCAGGCTCCTGAGAAGCTCGTCGAGAATCAACTGTTCCCGATAGCGCTGGGTCTGATCCCGGACGGTGTCGTTCTGATCGATACCTTGTTTGCGGGCTTCCTGCATTAGTAGTTCGCGGGTGATGAGCTCGTCGAGAAAACGGCGTTTCCCCCCTTCCTTCTCGTACCGGGACCTAGTGGCGTCGGATATTTTTTCCCAGCGGGATTCGAATTCGCTCTGCGTGATCTGCCGGCCGTTGACGAGGGCAACCACGCCTTCTTCCGGCGGTGGCGTGCAGCCGGTGAACGATAGGAGGCTACCTCCGATGACGCAGGACAGCATGGCGAGAGAACAGAGGGTGCCGAAGTTTCTGGAAGCGTTAAATGGTCGAGTCATAGTCATAGGTACGTGAAACGTTGTTAGTGAGATGAGTGCGGGGACATCGCTGTGTTGGTATCACAGACTCCCAGGCTTTGCAAGGTTGCGGTGAGTTCTTGAAAGATGGAAGGCCAGTCCTGATGCGGCATTTGGAGTTCAAATGCGAGGGGGGACAGGAAGCAAATTCGCTTCTTGTACCGGTCCATCAGTTTGTGAATCGCGTGACTGGCAACCCGGCTCTTGGCGTCGAGCGTGACGACGACGGAGTGAGTTTTGAGCTCGATGGCCGCCAGGCGCAAGGCCTTAGCCTGAAGCCGCACTTGCATGACCTCGAACAGCCGTTCGACGGAGTCCGGAGCCATCCCGTACCGGTCCTGCATTTCGCCATGCAGCAAGGCGAGGTCGCCCACTTGGGCGCAGGAGGAGAGGCGTTTATAAAACGAGAGACGTTGGTGGGGATCGGCAATATATTCATCCGGGATGAAGGCGGAGATATTGAGCCGGAGCACCGGCTCCGGTTCTTCTTCCACCACCTGGCCCTTGAGGCGCTGGACGGCCTGTTCCACCATCTGCATGTAGAGATCGAGTCCGATCGCAGCGATATGTCCTGATTGCTGTTTTCCCAGGAGGTTGCCGGCGCCGCGGATTTCCATGTCGGCCGCAGCGATGCGGAATCCGGATCCCAGTTCGGTGAATTGCTGAATGGCCGTGAGGCGCTTCCGGGCATCTTCGCTCAGTTGCCCCTCGTCGGGCACCAGGAAGTAGGCGTAGGCTTGATCGCCGCTTCGGCCCACGCGCCCGCGCAGCTGGTACAACTGTGCGAGGCCGAACATGTAGGCGCGATTGATAATGATGGTGTTGGCCGTGGGGACATCGATGCCCGATTGAATAATGGCCGAGGCGATCAGAACATCCGCCTCCCGGCGAAAGAATTTGAGCATGACTGCTTCGAGTGGTTTGGCGTTCATCTGCCCATGGGCCATCACGATGCGCGCATCCGCCACCAATTGGTGGAGCCAGGCGCCCGTCTTCTCCATCGTTTCAACCCGGTTATGGACGAAGTAGACCTGCCCGCCCCGCCCGAGCTCACGCAAGATCGCTTCCCGGACCAGTTTGTCGCTGGATCGGACGACCTGGGTGCGAATGGCGAGGCGGCCGGCCGGAGGCGTTTCGATGATCGAGAGATCTCGTACGCTGGCCATGGCCATTTGCAAGGTCCGGGGAATCGGAGTGGCGGTGAGGGTCAAAACATCGATTTGCGTGCGGAGTTGTTTTAATCGTTCCTTATGTTTGACCCCGAACCACTGTTCCTCGTCGATGATCACGAGCCCCAGGTCTCGGAAGACCACATCCTTCTGGATGAGGCGGTGGGTCCCGATGACCACATCGACCTCCCCGGATGCCACATCTTTGAGAATGGCCTTGGCCTCTTTCGGTGATTGGAAGCGGGAGAGGAGGGCCACGCGCGCTGGGAAGGGCGCGAACCGTTCTGAGAAGTTATCGTAATGTTGGTGGGCCAAGAGAGTCGTGGGGACGAGTACCGCCACCTGGCGATTGGCTTCCACTGCCTTGAAAGCGGCTCGCATGGCCACTTCCGTTTTTCCGTACCCCACGTCGCCGCAGACGAGGCGGTCCATCGGCTTATTGGACTCCATGTCGCGGGTAATGTCTTCGATCGCTTTGAGTTGATCTTCCGTTTCTTCGTATTCAAAGGCGGCCTCGAACTCGTGGTACATGGTGCTGTCGAAGCCGTAGGCATTGCGCGTCACGAGCTCGCGGTTGGCATAGAGGTCAACGAGCTCGTGAGCCATTTCCTCGATGTCTTTTTTGACGCGCGCGGTCGTTTTGGCCCAGCTGGTGCTGCCCAACCGTTCTAAGCGGGGCCCAAGGCCCTCCGCTCCGCTATAGCGCTGCACATGGCTGAGCTTCTCCAGCGGCACGTAGAGCTTATCGCCGCCAGCGAATTCCAGAATCAAGTAATCGCTTTCGAAGTCCTGCACGGAGAGGCGTTTCAGCCCTTGATAGCGGGCAATGCCATGTTGGATATGGACGACATAGTCGCCCACGTTGAGATCTTCCAGGGAGGAGAGGAAGGTTGCCGCTTTGCTCTTGGCCTGCGGCTTGTGGCGCGCGCCTTTGGCGAACAGTTCTTCTTCTGTCAGTACGGCTACACGTAAATCCGGTGCGAGCAATCCAGCGGATAGATCGCCATGTAAGACGTAAAACGGGGCCTTCGTTTTGCTTGAAGCGGTCCAGGTTTCCATGGTCCATTTCACCGCCGGCATATCGTGTTCGCGCAAGAGCGCCAGCAAGCGAGCCACTTGCCCCTGACTCCTTGCAACGAGGACGACGCGGCAGTCCTCCCGTAGGCGATCCATGATAGTCAGGGTCTGGCTGAAGGGCATTCCGCGGGCTCCGAGGCCGGCGCTGGCCGGGGCCTGGGCGGGAAAGGCTTGAACCGGATTCCAGGAGGCATTGCTTTCGGTGAGCGGTTCCAGCGCGAGAGTAGGCCAGCCCTGTGTAAGTTCCGTCAGTTCCGGCCAAGAGAGAAACAGACGTTCGGGTGACGGGTAGGGGACGGTGGTCTCCTGATCGGCGTGGCGGAGGTAGCCGTCGTCGATTTTGCTCCAGAGGGCTGCACAGGATCCGGTCAAGGCAGAAGGCTGATCCAGGACGAGTAGGGGCTGTTCAGTAAAATAATCGAACAGGCTGTCCATAGTGGGATAGAGATCCGGCGCGCGCCATTCTGCATCAGCCGGAATGGGAACGAGGGCATCCGAAGAATCTTCCGCCCGTAGATATTCCCGCGCAGGCAGGACTACCGCTCGATCCAGTTTCGCGGTGGATTTTTGTGTGGCAGGATCGAAGAGGCGGAGCGAGTCAATCGTTTCCCCAAGAAATTCGACACGCAGCGGCTCGGCATAGGCCGTTGAAAAGATATCCATAATGCCACCCCGAATGCTGAACTCCCCGGGGATTTCCACCACTGATACCCGGCGGTAGCCGAGACGCAAGATCCTGCTAGTGAGAACCTCCCTCTCGATCGTTCCGCCCCGTTTAAATTGCAGGGTGGTTCCGGTGAAAGCCTCGACGGGCAATAGCCGTTGCATCAGGGCTGCGATGGAGGTGACCAGACAGGTCTGGGGTGCGGTGCGGATGTGATGCAGGGTATTCATCCGGCGCGCGATCAGACTGACATGAGGGGCGCTGCCCTCGTAGGGTAGGGTTCCCCATCTCGGGAAGAGAGCGAGGGGCGCCGTCGAAAGACCGACGAGGTCATGGAAGAAATGGAGATCAGCGAAGAGCCGCTCGGCTGTTTCATCTGATCCCGTGACGATCAGCCAGGACCGGTTGCCCAGTTTGCCCGACTGAGGCTGCATGAGCGTGGTGAGGGCAAGGCCGGAAGTGGAGCCGTGCAAGCCGGTGATAGAGGGACGGCTTGCCTTGGCAGTCAATGCCGCGGCGACAGGCGCAAACCATTGGGATGCTGATGTTGAAGAGATCGTTTCGGACATGGTGTACGGGCTAGAGCGGAGCTAGTGCTTCATGGCAGTTTTTGATGGGCGGAGGGACATCGAATCATACAAGAAGAGCATAGCGGAGCAGGACGCTCAAACAGTTCGTCTGCAAGGCCGGAGGTGAGTCGAAACCGGAGGCGTGCCCGTGAGGGTCCGTTGAGGATTTCGATGAGCCGAGAACGAAGCTGGTGGACAGTTTCAGCATCCTGCTAGGTTGAGCGAATACGTTGGATAAGTGTTGTAGTAGAAACGCCTGGGACCAAGGGAATGGTGTGAACGACTCCGCCGCGCGCTTCGACAATCTCGCGGCCGATGATCTGTTCGACCGCCCAATCTCCCCCTTTCACGAGGATGTCAGGCTGTAGCGTTGCAATTAGGCTCTGAGGATCCGGTTCGTTGAACAGGATAATATAATCGACAGAGCTGAGCGCCGCGACCACTTCAGCCCGCTGAGCGTCCGGGACGATCGGCCGATCCGGCCCCTTGTTCAAACTTTTGACAGACTCATCGCTGTTGATTGCCACGACCAGTAGGTCGCCCAGGTCTTTCGCGGCTTGGAGATAGCGGGTATGGCCTACATGCATGAGATCGAAGCAGCCGTTTGTAAACACAATGCGCTTGCCGGCTTGTCGGTGAGCCTGCAACAGCGAGGCGAGCTCCTGGCGTTGTTTAACCTTGGACAGCATCAGAATCCTCTCCTCAGTTGAGAGAAGCATCATAGGGGGATGCAGCGGCTGAATCAATGCCTGGCCGTTTCCCTGTTGGCTCCTTCCCCACACCTGTTGACGATCTGGTTTTTCAGAATCAGGGGCCAGCCCAGAGCCCATGACGGCCAACTCGATGAAGGGCGATCGCAAATGGCGCCTGGAGGCTAGAAGGGGCGAGTATATTTCGAAACCGGTCAAATCCCAGGAGTTCGCCAACGTACTCACGAGACTGCTGAAAACTATTGAGCCCCCGCGACAACAGGAGGCTCATCCGCCACTGGCCAGAAAAATAGCCAGCTGGGCCCTTGTCTGCCGATGGAGAATTGACTAGACTATGGCTGACGAAGAGAGTGTGAAAGGACGTAAGTATGGCCGACAGTCCAGACGAGCGAAACGGAAAAGCCTACAGTCTCTATACCTCCATCCGGCGCTATTTTGAACCGCTCCGTCAACATTGGGATAAGTTATCTGCCGAGGAGCAGGGAGTCGTCATCCAGGAAGTGGAAGCCTTTCTGAATTCCGTCCGCCCGTCTGACAGTTCCCGTCTTTAGCTGATCCTGTCTATTCTTCCGGAATTCCGCCGAGCCGCACCATTCGACTGCCATATCGTTTGATCAATCCGTCCAAGGCTGCGACCGCTTGAGTTTGGCGCTGCGCAAAGAGAGATTCAACCGCAGGCAGGAGGCCGGACAGCGATAGGCCGACCAACCGGTAGTCTGTGCGGGGGATAGCCAGGCTGTGAAGCGCCGATCGGATAACCGGCCACATGGCCGGATCGTAATTAAGTGGCTGCCGAAACTGTTGCTGCCGAGTGGTGACCCGGAACGTTGTGTCTTTGAGTTTGACGGTGAAGGATCCAGCCGCCAGGCCCTGCAGGCGCAGATCATGCGTCAAGGTGCCGAGAAAACTTTTTATCGTCAGCTCCAGAACGTCCAGGTCGTTGCAGTCCTGCTCGAATGTCGTTTCACGGCCGAGGCTTTTGGCCTCTCGATCGACCACGACCGGATCGCGGTCGATGCCCCACGCTATCTCCTGCCAGGCGATCAGACGGTTGCCCCATTGTCGCCGAAGAAATGGCTCATGCTGCGGGTCGAGTAAGTCGCCGACGTAGTGAATGCCGAGCCCCTGCAGCATCGCCGCGGATTTCGGTCCGATGCCTGGCAAGTCGCGCACCGGACGAACTGCCAGAAAGGCTGCTTCGGTTCCTGGCTCGATCACCGCCAGCCCGTCCGGTTTGTGAGCATCCGCTGCGACCTTCGCCACAGTTTTTCCGCTGGCGAGCGCGACGGTACAGTGGAGTCCCGTTGCCTCGAAGATCGCCTCTTTCACACATCGGCCCAGGCGTGACGGATCGGGATAGAGCGACTGCATGTCCGTGGTCTCCGCATAAAACTCGTCGATGCTGGACCATTCGACGACGGGGAGCAGTCGGCTGATGACAGCCTGCATCTGTTCATGGAGCCGTTGATAGAGAGGTCTGTCCGGAGGAACGAGGATGAGTTGAGAGCAGAGCCGTTTAGCTTCGCCGGTCGGCATGGCGGAGCGGACGCCGAACGCACGGGCTTCGTAACTCGCCGACGCGATAATGCCTCGTGGGGAGGATCCTCCGACCGCCACCGGTTTGCCTATAAGGCTGGGATCTGCCAGGACCGCCGCTGAGGCGAACATGGCATCGATGTCTCCGAACAGGATCTGGCGAGACCAGCGCATCGATGGTTCCTCCCGTCGGCGTTTATGCCGGAAAGGATAATTGGCCGGGTGGCAAGGGCGTTGGAGACGGTTCGTGCTGGAGCTGCCCTCCTGACTCCAATTCCCGTAGGGAGCCCCGACAGATACCGCAATGGTGTCGGCGCGGCTGAATCGTCCGCCGCTGACGTCGGTACAGTTGGCCGCATTGCCGACAGCGCCAGGCGAATCGCGTGAGCGCGAGCACTTCCTTCTGCAACGAATGATAGATGGTGATTGCCAGGGTGCCATCCCGATTCATCTCGGTCATCTTGCGGAGAAAATCAGGCCCGTGATTCGGCCGCCGCTTCAGACTGTCGTATTGCCATTGATGAATCATCTCGTGCGCCAGGGCATTCACAATTTCCTGCCCGCCATATGCGCTTGCAGGGGTGGCTTGTTGGAGCAAGGGCAGGGAGAGGCGAATCTCGCGTTTGGTTGGTGGGCGAAGACCCTCCTGATCCAGCCGGGGTCTTGGCCCTCGGCGGCTGATGAACATGCCGACGGAGGAGGTGAGGCGGCGGCTCCACACGAGATCGATCGGAGGCAGGAGATCGGCGAAGTAGCGGCTATTCAGCTCGTTCCACATTTGAGTGAGATGCTGAATGGTGACAGGAGGGGCTTGGCGTGGAGCCATAGGAGGGGGGTTACCCTAATTCTTCGTGGATGGCCGCGGCTAGCAACGGCACCATGATTTCGTGGTGGCCGATCAGGGAATAGCCCTTTCCGCCCTTCTGGGTCGGCCGCCGCACCACGTTGGTGAGAGGGCGGTAGTGGGCCATGAAGTCCATGTTCACGGTCGTAATGTTGGTCAGCTCATGACCGAGGTTCCGTCCCAGCGACACGGTCTTGAGAAAGACTTCCGGCAAAATGACAGCGGAGCCGAGGTTGAGATAGACGCCTCCCTCCATCCCGGACACGACAGCCGCCAGCCGCCGAAAGTCCAGTAACGAAGTTGCGCCGATGGAGGCTCCGTCCGCGGCCGGATGCATATGGATGATGTCGGTGCCGATGGCGACATGCACAGTCACGGGAATGCCCAGCCGCGCGCCGATCGCCAGGATGCTCGTCTCCCGATTGGGGAATTGCCCTTGGCGCCGATTGATGTAGTGGCCGACTGATTCGCCGAGTCCCGCGCGATCGTGCGCCCCGCGGACGATCGCCTCGTTGAGCATGCGACCGGTTTCTTCCGCCATCCCGAAACGGCCCTCGTCGATTTCCGCATCGACCTCTTCGGACGTATGGCCCATGAGCGCCAGTTCGAAGTCGTGAATGATCCCGGCGCCGTTCATGGCTACAGCCGAGACGATCCCTTGTTGCATCAGGTCCACGAGGATAGGGCTCAATCCGACTTTGATGACGTGGGCGCCGATGCCGACGATGACCGGCTTGCCCCTGCGATGGGCCTTCGCGATGGCTTTGGCCACCGCGCGCAAGGTTTTGACGCCGAGGATATCCGGCAGCGAGCGATAGAATTGGGTGAAGCTGCCCCCTCGCTTCCAGGGTTTGGCAAAGTCGGAGACGCGGACTTTGCTCTGCCGCTTTCTGAGCGGATAGGTCGTGAGATCCGTCACGTTGATCGGGGCGATCAGGCGCGGGGCTGTGACAGGGGGCTTCTGCCGATCAGGAGACTTTGTCAAGGAGTTGCTCCTCGATGAGTTCGCAGAGAACGTGGCCAAGCGTGATGTGACTTTCTTGAATGCGGGCTGTGACCACCGAGGGCACGACAAAGGAATGGTCTACCAGACCTGCCAGCTTTCCGCCGGTCCCTCCGGTCCAGCCCACGGTGATGAGGCCGCATGCTTTCGCCGCTTCCACGCCTTTCAAGACGTTGGGAGAATTCCCGCTGGTGCTGATGGCGATGGCGACGTCGCCCTTCTGGCCATGGGCGCGGATCTGACGGGCGAAGAGTTCGTCGTACCCGTAATCATTGGCGATGCAGGTGATGGCGGCAATGTCGGTGGCCAGGGCGATAGCCGGGAGCGGCGCCCGCTCGCGTTTATAGCGGCCCACGAATTCGGCGGCAAGATGGGCCGCATCCGTGGCGCTGCCTCCGTTGCCGAACAATAATACTTTGCGCCCTTCGCGAAAGGCCGTGACCATCAATGTTGCGACCTGCACAATGCGAGCGGCATGGTCGCGCGCGAACTGTTGCTTGACGGTCGCGCTTTCGGCAAAGGCACCAAGGACAAAATCTTTCATGGGGCGATTCTAGGCAACCAGCCGGCACCTGTCAAACCTGGCCGCCGGAGGATTTGATGCCGTCCTATGGTATAGTCCGCGCGAAATGGCCCAAGACCAACCAGTCAAAGCTCTCGTGATTGCGCTGACCGACGATGCGGCGGCGGCAATCTATTCCATTAATCGTCTACAGCCTGATTCGCTTTGTTTTGTGTTGCCGGCCGGGGCGAAAGCGCTCGTGGAGTCCGACGTCCAGCCGAAGATCGCGCAGATGCCCAGGCGATGGGATTGGATCGTGCTGGAGGAGACCGGCGAATTCGTGGGCTGTTACCGGGCGCTCGCGCAGGCGCTTCCGGAGATGTTGCGGACCTGGGACGTGCAGCCTGGCGAACTCGTCGTCGATGTGACCGGGGCCACTCCTGCCATGGCCGGCGCGCTGACCCTGGCGACTCTGTCCCATAGTTCGCGGATCGTCTCGCTCGTGCCGGCGCAAGAGGGGCAGGACGATGAGCGAATCGATATCGCCGGGAAGCCGTTCTTCTGGATGCAGGGGAATCCCTGGGACGAAGCGGCCTCCGTGTCGCGCCGCGAGGGCTGCGACCTGTTCAATCGGGGCCTGTTTGCCGCAGCGGCGAAGCTGTTCCGCGAGGTCGAGGCCAGGGTGAGCGGCGGGCAGAAGCCCCTCTATCGGGCCTTTGCCGATCTAGCCGATGGGTACGATCTGTGGGAACGGTTTCATTACCGCCAGGCTTGGGAGAAATTGAAGAATGCCGTGAAGGCGTTCGACATGGCGTTGGTCTGGGGTGGGCCGCAAGGACTGAAGGCGGTCTTGCCGTTGATCAAAGCGAATGCGGGATTTTTAGAAAGGCTCGTCCTCGATCCTGCTCCCGTCAAAGATTTGCAGGCGCTGGATCTGCTGGCCTATGCCGGACGTCGACTGCATGGCACGCACGATTCGGAAGCCGCCATGGTTTCGTTGCTCCGCGCGTTGGAAGCCTTCGCTCAACGGCAATTGTTTAAACAATACAAAATCAAAACCTGGGATGTGCAGCCGGAGCAATTGCCGCAGGCGCTGCAAGAAACCTGTCGGTCCTGTTGGTTGGAAGACCTCGACGGCAAGTATAAGTTGCCTATGCAGGCACAGTTTCGCGCGCTGGCCGGGTTAGGAGATCAGATGGGCCAAGCCTTTCTCCGCGAGTGGCCGACCATGAAGCCGCTGCTCGACGCAGCCAACCAGGCCATCCTCGGCCACGGTTTTGAGCCGGTCAAAGCCGAGCGGGTGCAGCAGCTGTACGATGTCGTCGTCAGGCTTTCAGGGGTGCATGAGGCGTCGCTTCCGAAATTTCCAGAATTGGTCCTGTAGATGGAAGTCAGAATCTATTATGAGGATACCGACTGCGGCGGGGTGGTGTATTACGCGAACTATCTCAAGTATTTCGAACGGGCGCGGACGCAGTATCTGGAAGAGCGAGGGTTGTCGGTGGCAGGGCTGATGAAGGACGGCACGGTGTTTGTGGTGGTGCATGCGGAGGTGGATTATCGATCTCCTGCCCGCTACGGCGAGACGTTAGTGCTCGAGACGGTCGTTTCCGACGTGACGGCAGCGTCCTTTACGTGTTCGCACGTGATTCGGGAACGGGAAAGTCAGCGGGTGGTCGTCGAAGGGGCGGCCCGGCTCGCGACAACGGATGGCAATGGCAAGGTGAAGCGCCTCGACAAGGAGATGGTTGCCGCGCTACAGTCTGGGCCCACAAGGAGTCATTAAATGGATAAGCTCGGAACTTGGCTCGCCATCACCGGCGTCGCGATCGGCTTCATGGTGCTCGGCTGGTTGCTGTTTTCAGACAACCCGTCTGACAAGAACAAGAAGAAGCCCTAATGTACCGATAAACAGTTCATCCTGCCTCTGTGGAATCGCGAAGTCCTTTTTATTGGCGCGTCCGCTCCTCTTGCTTCCTCAGTTCTTCTTCCAGCAGTTGATGTTGACGTTCGAGATCCTTGGGCTCGTAATACTGCGGGTTGTATCGATAGATCGTGCCTACAAAGTAGTAGGTCGCCAATGCCGCCAGCGCTCCGATAATTGAGAGTTCCCACCCCGACCAACCTGAGCAGAACCAGGACGACCTATCTCCGCACAAACCCGAGGGATCAGGGCAGACGATGGTTGGCCTGGTACGGCCCAGTTTCTCCAGTTCCGGTAGCTGTGTGGTAGCAGTTTCCGCCCCACGAAAAAGTCGCCATGCCCCCGGCGATGAGGAGGACATTTGACTCATTCATTGACCGCAAAACGAGAAAAATTCTGCGAGCTGGTCGCGGCCGGCGCGACATACACAGACGCCTATCTCGAGGCTTATCAGAAGCCGGCCGGATGCGATCGGAAGTTAGCGAACGAAGAAGGCTCCCGGTTGATGGCCAACACCGACATCATTCTGCGCGTGCGGGAGCTGCGGCGTCCCGTCATTCGCAAGTTCCAACGAAAGTATGAGTACACGCTGAATAAGGCCCTTGAGGAGTGCGAAATAGCATGGAATCTAGCCTGTGCCAAAAGTGATCCGCGTGCGATGCTGAAGGCCATCGAACTCCGCGGAAAGTTCGTCAGGCTGCTCACCAACCAGCCTGACATCACTCACCGGCATGGTCTGTTTGACCCTCCCCTGATTTCATAGACACCTCCATAAGTGGGAGAATCATGAAATTGGAGGTCCGTATGCCAAAAATCACGCGACGTCAGTTTACCGACGCATTCAAGTCCGAGGCTGTCCGGCTCACGCGGGAATCGGGTCGACCGGTGGCTCAGGTGGCGCGGGAACTCGTCGCACCAGGTGTCTTGAATGTGCTTGACCTCGTGCGGATGCACGCCGATGGAGGCATAGACGAAGGGGTGCTGGTCGGCCAGGGCGACTGCGGATTGGCTCGTGGCAAGGTCGCAGCCGATGGTGATGAAATTGTCCACGCCGGCTTCGCGCGCCCGCGCGATCATCGCCTCGCGGTCATCGTTGTAGCGGGCATCGTCGAGATGGGTGTGAGTGTCGACAAGCATCGTGGTGGCATCCTAGCATGCTGGTCGGGGTGATGACGAGATCGGCTGATTTCGATAAAAGGCACTTGACAGCAATGGAGACAGGATGGTAAATGCAACTCACTTGCAATTAGGAATTACCGATGGCCGAATCCATTCTCGATAGTTTGCGCGCCGGCGGGAAAAAGCTGACGAAGCCCAGGAAGGCCATTCTTGCCATTCTGGAGCAGAGCACGCTGCCTATTACGGTGGCTGAGATCGCTGATCGGCTGAAGAGGACGAAGGTGGCGGTGGATTTGGTCACGGTCTATAGAAATGTCGCTATGCTGCAGGAACTCGGGCTGGTGAATCCGGTCGGGCTCCATGAGGGGCAGATGCGGTACGAGGTCCGTCATGGCCGTGAACATCACCACCATATCCAATGTCGCGGGTGCGGTCAGATCGTTGATCTGATGCTCTGTCCGCTCAAAAAGCTGACGGAATTGGTCGAGCAGCAAACCAAGTTTGCGATCGAAGGTCACGCATTGGAGTTTTTTGGATGGTGCCCGCAATGTCAGTAGGGGCCACATCATCGTCCCTGATCATCCGCCTGGGGCTGGCGGCGATCTACCTGGTGCTGGCACTGGGCCTGAATCCGCTTCTCCTCGAACATGACTTTGCTCTCCCGGCCGATTCACACCATAGTGAATCGGACCTCTGTGCCTGGCTCGACCATGTGGCCGGGACGTCCCTGCAGTCGACTCACCTCGCAATCACGGTGGCAGTCCTGAGCGTAACCGTCGATCTGCCGGTTGCCGCCCCGTTCGCCTCGGCGTTCCTCTTCGGTGATTTCTCTCGCGGTCCTCCCGTTCTGATCTAACCCACGTCGCATCATCGTTCTCGGTATCTTCGCATCCTGTGCAGGAGAGGATCGGGCGTCTGCCCGTTCGTCCTCCTGTCGAGCGGGCGCTCAAGGGGTTGGGCTGTTCTCCATTCGTATGGCGGACGGTGCGCGATCCTCTCCTGCAGAGAATGCGTGGAAGATCCAGTCAATGCCATCACGAGCGGAGGAGGAATATATGCCGACATCTGAAGCGGATCTGGTGCCTGTGACCGTCCTGACCGGGTTTCTCGGGGCAGGGAAAACAACGTTGTTGAACCGGATCTTGACCACCGAACACGGCAAACGTGTGGCCGTGATCGTCAACGAATTCGGCGAAGTCGGGATCGACAATCAATTGGTGATCGGCGCGGATGAAGAGATCTTCGAGATGAACAATGGGT
>SXGQ01662007.1_pt1 | contig 17956 bp, 20 predicted proteins | sample 3178371 | NCBI WGS metagenome assembly SXGQ01 (sample SAMN11356859, study PRJNA531348) | freshwater metagenome | isolation source: freshwater sample F1-20 | place: China: Fuxian Lake, Yuxi | collected 2017-12-25 | reverse complement strand
CGCGAGCTCTCCGCCAGAGGAGAGGCCGGGCGCGGACAGGTGCGCAACGCGACGCTGGGCTTCATCTACCAGGTCCACCACCTGCTGCCCGAATTCAGCGCGATCGAGAATGTCGCCATGCCGCTGCTCATCCGCCGCCTGGCGCGCGAGGAGGCGCTGCGCCGCGCGGCGAAGATCCTGGGGGAGGTGGGCCTCGCCGCGCGCCTGGAGCACCAGCCGGGCGAGCTCTCCGGCGGCGAGCGCCAGCGCTGCGCCTTCGCGCGCGCGCTGGTGACCGGGCCCGCCTGCGTGCTGGCGGCCGAGCCTACGGGGAACCTGGACAGCCGCACCGCCGACGAGGTGTTCGACGCCATGGTGCGCCTGTCGGAAGCGCGCGGCACCGCTTTCGTGATCGTGACCCACGACGCCGCCATCGCGGCGCGCGCGAGCCGGCTCATGGAGCTGCGGGAGGGGCGCCTGGTTCCGGGCTCGAATTCGGGCGCGATTCCAGCCTGATCACCCCGGCCGCGAGCGCGTCGCGGTAGAACGCGGCGCTGTAAAGCGACTGCGTCAGCACGAAGCCGTGGCTGCTGGAGCGCACGAACCAGCGGAACAGGAACCCGGCGAGAAAGATGGCCACGCCGGCGATAAACCAGCCTGCCAGCGCGAGGCCCACCGCCAGCCCGAACATCGGCAGCAGGATGAACGGCAGCAGCATGCGGCCGGAGACGAAGCGCGCTGCCGCCTTGCGGTCCACGTGCAGGGTCAGGTCTCTCGAGCGGTAGCCGGCGACGAAGTCCGCGTGGGTCACCGCGTGCATGGCCTATGCGTGACCGTTGCGCCGACGCTGGCGCGCGCGCCAGGCGAGGCGCACATAGATGCGCCAGCCCAGCTGTACCGCTGCGTAGCCCAGCGCCGCCAGCGTGAGTGCGAGGGCCACCAATCCGACCAGTAGCGGCTTGCCCAACGCCAGGAACCAGTCCACCAGCGCCTGGAACGAGCCCATCCAGTTGGCCCAGTCCATGACGAAGGGCTCGTGCGCCAGCGGCGCTTGATTCACCCCCAGCAGCAGGCTGCCGTAGCCGTAGGCGAGCAGGTACAGCGGCACGATGGTGAAAGGGTTGGTGTAGATGGTCATAAGCAGCGCCACCGGCAGGTTGCGCTTGAGCGGGATCGCGAGCAGCAGCGCGGCGAGCATCTGCAGCGGCCCCGGCACCAGTCCGGAGAAGAGGCCGATCGCCACCGCCCCGGCGACCGAGTCGCGGTTCAGGTGCCACAGGTTCGGGTGGCTGAGCAGCGTTCCGAACATCGCCACCAGCCGGTTGGCGCGAACCGAGTCGGCGTCAGGCAGATGCTTGCGGAAGAGTTTCTTCATCGGGGGGCTAGGCGGCGGCCGGCGCGTCATCGAACGGTCCGCTCGCGCGTTGCATTTTAGATGACTGCCGCCCTGTTAAGTTTCGCCGCCGGGGTGCTGGCGCTCCAGGCCCTGCCGGAGCTGCCCGCGGCGGCGTGGCTCTGGGCGGTGCCGGTGGCCATCGCGGCCACGTGGCGATTCCGCGCATTGGCGATTCCGCTCGCCGGGGTCCTCGGCATCTGCTGGGCGCTAGGGTTCGCCCACCTGCGACTCGCCGACCGCCTCGACCCGGAACTGGAAGGCGTGGACGTGGAGGCGGTGGGCGTCATCGCCGGCCTGCCCGCCGCGGGCGAGCGCAGCCTGCGCTTCGCCTTCGATGTCGAGTCCTCCGCGCACCGGTTGCCCTCGCGAGTCCTCGCTTCCTGGTACCGGACGCCGTTCGCCCAGGACCGATCCTCGGTCCTCGCCGAACTGCCGCGCCCGGGCGAGCGTTGGCGTTTCACGCTGCGCCTGAAGCGCCCGCACGGGCATTTCAATCCGCACGCCTTCGACTACGAGGCCTGGCTGCTGGAGCGCGGCATCGGTGCAACAGGCTACGTGAGGGCGGGCGGGCGGGCGGCGCCCCCGCTGCGAATAGGCTGGCGCAACAGCCCGCTCGATCGCATCGAGCAGGCCCGCGAGGCGGTTCGCGATCGCTTCAAGCGCGTGCTGGGCGAGACGCCGGCGGCGGGCATCCTCGCTGCTCTCGCGGTGGGCGACCAGCGCTCGATCAGCAACGAGGAATGGCGCTTGTTCAGCGCCACTGGCGTCACTCACCTGATGAGCATTTCCGGCCTGCACGTGACGATGGTGTCGGGGCTGCTCGCTTGGCTGATGGCGTCGCTCTGGCGGCGCGTTCCGCGCCTCGCCCTGGCGGTGCCGGCGCGCAAGGCCGGCGCGCTAGCGGCCATCGCAGGCGCGCTCGGCTACGCGCTACTGGCTGGTTTCGCGGTGCCGGCGCAGCGCACGTTCTGGATGGTGGCGGTGGTGGCGCTGGCCCTGTGGTCGGGCCGCATCGCCTCTCCCGCGCGGACGCTCGCGCTGGCGCTCGCGGTGGTGCTGCTCGCCGATCCCTGGGCCGGGCTCTCGGCCGGGTTCTGGCTGTCCTTCGGCGCGGTGGCGCTCATTTTCCTCGCTAGCGCAGCGCTGCGCCGCGAGGAGCCGCTGGTCCTGCAGTGGGCGAGGGTCCAGTGGGCGATCACGATCGGACTTGCGCCGGCGGCGCTGTTCCTGTTCTCGCAGGTGTCGCTGGTGGGGCCGCTCGCGAACGCCGTCGCCATCCCGGTGGTGTCCGTTGTTGTCACGCCGCTCGTGCTCGGCGGTGCGGTGCTGCCCTGGGATGCGCTGCTGTCGATCGCGTCGTGGCTGGTGCAATGGCTGCTGCAGTTCCTCGAATGGTGCGCGTCGCTGCCGGTCGCGGTCTGGCAGCAGCCGGCGCCGCCGTGGTGGTGCCTGGTCGCGGCGACCGCGGGCACGCTCTGGCTGGTCGCGCCGCGTGGCGTGCCCTGGCGCGTGACCGGGCTCGCGCTCATGGCGCCGGCGTTTGCCTGGCCGGTCGCGATACCTGCATGGGGCGAGGCCTGGGTGGTGACCTTGGACGCAGGGCAGGGACTGGCGGTGCTGGTGCGCACCGCGAACCGGGCGCTGCTCTATGACACCGGCCCCGCATTCGGCACCGAGTCTGACAGCGGCGAGCGGATCATTCTTCCCTACCTGCGGTCGATCGGTGTGTCCCGGCTCGACGCGCTGGTAGTCACGCACAACGACATTGACCATTCAGGCGGGGCGGCCTCGATCCTGCACACGCTCGAGGTGGACCGTTTCCTGTCCTCGCTGCCTGCCGCTAGCCCGCTGCTTACGCTGGCGCCGGCCGAGCGCTGCGCGGCAGGGCAGGCCTGGGAATGGGACGGCGTGCGCTTCGAGATGCTGTATCCGGCCGAGGGCGCTCAGATGCGGCGCACGAACAACCTGAGCTGCGTGCTGAAGGTGACGGCGCGCGGCGGCACCATGCTGCTCACCGGGGATATCGAGCATGAGGCGGAAGCGGCGCTGATCGAGCGCGACGCCGGCGCGCTGCGCGCGAACGTGCTGCTGGTCCCGCACCACGGCAGCCGCACCTCGTCCAGCGCGGCGTTCATCGCGGCCGTTTCCCCGCGCGTGGCGGTGATCCCGGCGGGCTATCGCAACCGCTTCGGCCATCCGGCGGCGGACGTGCTCGAGCGCTATGCCGAAGCCGGCGTGGCGCTGCGGCGCACCGACTCGGAGGGCGCGGTGACGGGGCGCTTCCTGGAGAGGGGACTGGAGATCGAGACCGAACGCCGGCGCCGGGGTCGGTACTGGCACGACGCGCCGCGCTAGGTCCATAATGGTCGGGCAAGGTCCATCCAGAACTGCAAGAGGTGGAAACCATGGCCAAGAAAAGCAGCAATGCGGTCTATCGCGTCACCGACGTCATCGGCACCAGCTCGGAATCGTGGGAAGACGCGGGGCGCAGCGCGGGGAAGACCGCCTCGAAGTCGCTGCGCGACCTGCGCATCGCCGAGGTGACCAAGCTGGACGTGAAGATGGAGAACGGCAAGGTGGTACAGTTCCGGAGGCGGCTCTCGCTATCGTTCAAGTACGAGGCCTGATGCCGGCAGGCTACAGCGCGACGGTTCGCGTCACCGGCAGTGTCGGGCGCTTCGAGGATTTCCGTGAGCGTATCCGCTGGCTGCTGGTGCGTGACCCGGATTGCGATCCCTATACCGAGCACCACGCCGAGGGCGCCCTGGAGTACTGTTTCCAAGTTGAGAACGGGCTGCCATTCCCGAGCTTCGTCGAGGCTAGCGCCGAGTTTCCCGAGATGCGCGTCGAGGTGCAGTGGCACCGCGAGGCTGACGCCGGCGGCGCCGCGATCGAGAACGGCCGCATGGTCGAGAAATGGCAAGGCGAAAGAAATCCCCCTTGACGGCAGCTTCGCAGCAACGCTTCGTGCAATGCGCCTCTCCCAGGGGCCTGCACCGCATTTCGTACTTGGAGTGGGGCGACCCGGGGAATGACAGGGTGCTCATTTGCGCCCATGGCCTGACGCGCTGCGCGCGGGATTTCGACACGCTCGCGGCCGCGATGCAGGATCGATATCGCGTGGTCTGTCCGGACGTCGCCGGCCGCGGCGGCTCGGACTGGCTGATCGATCCGATGCTCTACCAGCTGCCGCAGTACCTCTCCGACATGGTGACCCTGATCGCGCGCCTGGACGTCGAGGCGGTGCACTGGGTGGGCACCTCCATGGGCGGCCTGATCGGCATGGCGCTCGCCGCGCAGCCGAACACGCCGGTGCGCCGCTTCGTCATCAACGATGCTGGGCCGGTGATCGCCAAGGTTTCGCTGGAGCGGATCGCGACCTACGTCGGCATCGCGCCGACGTTTCCATCGATCGACGCCGCCGACCAGTACGTGCGCGCTATCAGTACCACCTTCGGCCCGCACAGCCACGCGCAGTGGCGCTTCCTCACCGAGGTGGTGGTGCGCCGGAACGATGACGGCAGCTGGCGCATGCACTACGACCCGAAGCTCGCCGAGCCGTTTCGCGCCCTGATGCCGGAGAAGGAATTGGAGCTGTGGCCGCTGTGGGACGCGGTACGCTGTCCGACGCTGGCGCTGCGCGGCGCGTTGTCCGACTTGCTGACGAAGGAAACCTGCGCGCAGATGGCCGAGCGCGGGCCGAAAGCGAAGGTGGTCGAGATTCCCGGCGTCGGCCATGCGCCGACGCTGATGCATGCCGACCAGGTCGCGATAGTGAGGGAGTTCCTGCTAGCCGCCTGAAGGAGCCTGCGCGCGCACCACCCCGTAGCGCGCCAACGTGCGGATGCGAGCCTCGGCGTGGTCCACCACTGGTACCGGGTAGTCGCGCCCGATCTCGCAGCCCGCGGCGTGCTGCTCCAGCGGCGGCAGCGTCCAGGGCACGTGGATCCAGTCGCTGCTCACGCGGGCCAGTTCCGGCACGTAGCGGCGGATGAACGTCCCCTCGGCGTCGAACTTCTCGGACTGCGTCACCGGGTTGAAAATGCGGAACCAGGGCTGCGCGTCGCAACCGGTGGAGGCGGCCCATTGCCAGCCGCCAGTGTTGGCGGCGAGGTCGTAGTCGTTCAGCTTCGCCGCGAAATAGCGCTCGCCGCGGCGCCAGTCGATGCCCAGATCCTTCACTAGAAACGAGGCCGCTACCATGCGCAGGCGGTTGTGCATGTAGCCGGTGCCGTTCAGCTGGCGCATCGCGGCGTCCACCAGCGGGTAGCCGGTGCGGCCCTCGCACCAGGCTCTCCATCCCTTCGGATTGGCGTCGAACCGCACCGCGTCGTACTCGCGCCGGAACGAGCGCTCGACTACGTCCGGCCGCCAGGCAAGGATGGCGTGGTAGAAGTCGCGCCACACCAGTTCCGAAAGCCAGGTCTGCGCGCCGGCGTGGTCCAGCTTCCAGGCCAGCGCCACCAGCTGGCGGATGGAGATCGTGCCGAAGCGCAGGTGCGTCGAGAGGTAGGACGGCCCCTTCAGGCCCGGGAAGTCGCGTTTGTCGCGGTAGCCCGCGATGCGGCGCCGGAAATCGGCCAGCAGCTTCGCGGCGCCGGACATGCCCGCCGGGATCGGCAGTTCGGCGGGCTCGAAGCCGATGTCGGCGAGCGACGGCACCGGAGTCTTCGGCCCGGGTGCGAGACGCTCGGCGTGCCTGTCGATGGGGTAGGCCTTAACGAAGAACGGGTCCAGCTTCGCCAGCCAGGCGTTCTTGTAGGGCGTGAACACCGAGAACGGCTCGCCCGCCTTCGTGCGCACCTCGTCCAGCTCGAAGATAACCTGGTCCTTGCGGGTGTGGAAGGCGATGCCTGGCGCGTCGAGGCGGTCCATGATCTCCGCGTCGCGCGCGATCGCCTGCGGCTCGTAGTCGCGGTTGGCGTACACCGCGGCCACGCCCAGAGCCTGCGCCAGCCTCGGGATCTCCTCGCGCGAGCGGCCATGCAGCACGTGCAGGCCACCGCCCCTGGATTCGAGGGAAGCCTTCAGCTCGACCAGGCTCGCGCGGATGAAGGCGACGCGCCGGTCGCGCTTCGATTCCAGTGCACTTAAGATCTCGGTGTCGAAGACGAAGGCGCAGTGCACCGCGTCATGCGCGGTGAGCGCGGCGTGCAGCGCGGCGTTGTCTTTGTCGCGCAGGTCGCGGCGGAACCAGGCCAGCGCCGAGCTCATGTCCCCTTCCGGCTCTCCGCGTTCCAGTGCAGCTCGAGGTTCGCGATCAACGCCGGGCTGAAGTGGCAGTGCGCCTGCTCGCGCGCGTACACCGCCATGTAGCGGCGGAAGCTGTCCAGCGGTTCCTCCGAGATGCGCAGCGCGCGCCGGTTGCTGGCGGCGCTGACCACGCCCGAGCCGGTGATGTGCCGCACCAGCCGCTTGAGCTCGAAGTCCATGGCATCCGGCGCCACGATGTGGTCGCAGATGAGGCGCCCCTCGGGGCTGGCGCAGTCGATGCGCCGTTCGGCGAGGATGGCCTGGCGCGCGAGGCGTGGGCCGATATGACGGGGCAGGCGCAGGTTGGCCGCGCCCGGGATGATACCTTCCTTGCGTGCGGGTAAGGTCATGTACGCCTCCTTGGTCGCGATCACCTGGTCCATGGTGAGAAGGATCTGGCAGTGGCCGCCGATGGCGAAGCCCTCAACCGCCGCGATCCACAGCTTCTCGATTGAGTTTTCTTCGGGCGGCACCTCCGGCTTCGCGAGGCCGCGGTAGAACTTGTTGACCATCCCCAGGTCGCGGTTCATGTACCAGAGGAAGCGGATCTTCCCCTGGTAAAGGTGCGTCAGGTTGATGCCGGCGCCGAAGAGCCGCTTGCCCGCGTGCTTGGTGTGCGTGACGACGTCGCCGCGCAGCACGCAGACCTCGGTGGCGGGATCCAGCAGCGCGAGGTCGGTGGCGATCTCCATCCCGGCCATCGTGCCTTCGTCCTCGGCGTTCAGGTACTTGGGGTTGCGCATGGTCAGGACGGCGGCCTTGCCCTCCCGTGTCAGGCGCGCTCCGGGGAACTCAATCTCGCCCTTTTTCTCGAACTCCTTCAGGTGGTCGAGCGAATCCTGCCGTGGCAGCAGCATGGCGTGGCACAGGTGCGCGCCCGCCAACGGGTCGCCGAGGACCTGGCTGAGGAAGATGCCTTGGTCCACCTCGAGGCCGTCCTTGTCGCCCTGCGGAATGGTCGACTCGCGTGCCAGCGCCGCCTCGTCCGGAGTGAGGCCGGGGAAGGCCTTCGCCAACGCGGCGCACAGGTCGTCCACGCGGACGAACTTCGATCGATTGGCGGTGAGCGAGTCATAGACGGCGCGGGCGTGCAGGCGCATGAAGCTGGTGCGGGCGCTGCGGCCCTCCTCAAGGAGCGCCTTCGCGGCCTGCGCCGCGGCGGGATCGCGCCCGGTTTTGGGTGGCAACTTCGCGAGCTCGGCGTCGAGGCGGCGGACATGATTAATGAGTGTCGCCTTGTCGGTGGCGAACTCGGCGGTGAGGGCGGGGGCGTTGTATCGCATCGGTCGATGATATCCGCTCAGTCCACGCGTACGAAGCCGATCGGGGGCTTTCCGGACAGTTCAGGCGGGCTCATCAGGCAGCGGATGGCGGCGAGCACTTCGGCAATCGTCTGGTCCTGGCTTTCGAGGCGGCGCTCAATGCGGTTCTCCAGTTCATCGAGGCGGTTGGCGAGATCCTTGTGCAGCGAAGCGGCTTCGCGGAGCTGGACCATCGCCCGTACGACGTAGACCGACACCTCCACCGCCTTTGGCGAGTTGACCACGCTCGCGGCCATGATGGCGCCGTGCTCGGTAGTGGCGAGGGGAGGCTTGCGAGCGCCGCTCCAATTTGAAGTCACATGTTGTGACTTCAAGTTTATAACCTACTGTTTGACATAGAATATTACGAAATCCGACGGGAACCGCCGCAGGTTCCGGCGGACTTGCTGATTAAGATGCTTCGTCGGGACGCCCAGCAGCGCCGCGCGAGCGGCCTGGCGCCAACCTGGCCGGCCTCGGCAGCGGGCCTGATGGGGGTTCCCATCGACCACTTGCTGGTGACATGCCAGTGGCGGGTGTTGGCGGGTCGCGCCGGGCCGAACCTGGGCTCGGACCACCTGCCGGTGCTGGCCACGCTCGCGCTGCCCTAGACTCCGGCTTCGAACCCCGCAAACGGAAACTTCCAGTTGAGCATTCAGAGCAACCCCGGCCGCGACGGCGTCGTCCGTTTCTACGACACCCATCCCATCAACGAGGACGAGATCCTCGCCAAGCTCTCAGCGCGCGGCGCAAACCTCAACCGGCTCACGCAGGACGAGCTGAAGGACCTCGACCAGGACCACTACGGCGGGGTGCAGGTGGTGGACGCGCTGGCGCAGAAGGCGGGCATCCGGCGTGAACACCGCGTGCTGGATGTCTGCAGCGGTATGGGCGGTCCGGCGCGCTGGATGGCGCACCGGATCGGCTGCCGGGTGACCGGTCTGGATCTGACGCTGAGCCGGGTCGAGGCGGCGCGGCGATTGACGGCCCGGGTCGGGCTGGAGGCGCTGGTCGATTTCGTGCAAGGCGACGCCACCGCGATGCCGCTGCCGGATGCGGCCTTCGACGTGGTCATGAGCCAGGAGGCCTTCTTGCACATACCGGACAAGGCCGCGGTGATCGGCGAGTGCGCGCGCGTGGTGAAGCCCGGCGGGACGATCGCGTTCACCGACGTCGTTGTCCGCACCGAGTTGATGGCCGCGGAAGCGCAGCGCATGGCCGCGGAAATGCATGCGCCCGGCCTCGCGACGGCGGCCCAATACGCCGGGCTGCTGGAAAAGAACGAATGCCGGATCGAAGCGAGGGACGATATGGCGGAACAATGGAAGGGCATCCTGGTGGACCGGCAGACGATGTACCGCTCGCTGCGCGACACCACCATTGCCAAGTTCGGTGAAGCGCGCTTCCTGCAATACGATAGCCTTTACGATTTCTTCGTCGGCCTGTTCACGGCTGGCAAACTGGGCGGCGTGCGCTTCGTCGCGCGCCGCGGGAGATGAGCCGATGACCCTTTCGATCCGCATTGCCCCGCTGCAACCCGAAGACAAGCCGCGCTGGTTGGTCCACGCCCGCGGCTACAAGGCGTTCTACAAGACCATCATTCCGGATGCCGACTACGAGACCTGCTGGCACCGATTGATGGCGCAGGACCGCATCCACGGCCTTGGCGCAACAGTCGACGGTCAGCTGGTTGGGATCGCGCATTACCTCTTCCACACCACCATCTGGGCCGAATCGGCGTGCTACTTGCAGGACCTGTTCACGGACCCCGCGATGCGGGGCAAGGGAGTCGCGCGCAAGCTGATCGAGAGCGTGGCGGCCGCGGCGCGCGCGCAGGGCGCCTCGCGCTACTACTGGCTGACGCAGACGCACAACACCGCGGGGCGGACGCTGTACGACAAGGTGGCGAAGTACAACGACTTCATCCGCTACGAATACCCGCTGGATTAGGCGTCCAGCCGCGTGACCGCGCTCCACGCCCTGTGCGCCGATATCACCAAGCTGTCGGTGGATGAGATCGTTAATGCCGCGAACAGTTCACTTCTCGGCGGGCAAGCCGGTGAATTTCATGGCCGGGATTCCGGGCGAGTCCTTCACCGTGGCGGAACTGGAAACAGCCGGCGTGGGCCGCATCAGCGTCGCCACCTCGCTCTATCGCGCGGCGATAAGCGGACTGGCCAGCGCGGTAAAGGAGATCCTGGAGAAAGGCAGCTTCGAGTAAGTGGGCTGGTCGCTGTCGACGCCGGACGTGGCTGCGCTGATGAAAGCCTAGATGCTGCGCCCGGCCTTCTCCCAGTACGGCGCGCGCAGCTTTCGCTTGAACAGCTTGCCACTGTCCTCGCGCGGCAGTTGCGCGTGGAATGCCACCAGGCGTGGCACCTTGTAATCGGCGAGCCGCCCGCGCAGCCAAGCCTGGATCGCTGCCTCATCCAGCTTCGCCCCGGGCTGCAGCTGGACCGCCGCTGCGAGCGACTCGCCGAATTCCGCGCTCGGCACTCCGAACACCGCACAGTCCGCGACGCCGGGCATGGTGATGAGCGCAGCCTCGATCTCCGCCGGGTAGATGTTCACCCCGCCCGAGATCACCATGTCCACGGCCCGGTCCGACAGGTAGAGGTACCCGTTCTCGTCGAGGTACCCCACGTCGCCCAGCGTCCAAAGCCCGTTACGCTCCAGCTTGCGGCGCGCCTCGTCGTTGTTGTTGTAGGTGAAGTCGGTGTACTGCGGCTGGCGGGCGTAGACCAGGCCCGGGGTGCGCGGCGGCAGTTCGGCGCCGTCCTCGGACAGGATCTTCAGGCGTGTGTCGCCGACGGCTCGGCCGGCCGAGCCCGGGTGCGTGAGCGCCTCTTCAGCGCTGATGAACGTCACCATCCCGAGTTCGCTCGCAGCGTAACTCTCGTGGATCACCGGCCCCCACCAGTCGATCAGGGCGAGCTTCACCTCGTGCGCGCAGGGCGAGCCCATGCTTAGCACGAACTTCATGGACGACAGGTCGTAGCGGCGCTTGACCTCGTCGGGCAGCTTCAGCAGGCGGCTGAACATCGTGGGCACGAGGTAGGCGCGGTCCAGGCGATGGTCCTGGATGCGCTTGAGCACGGTCTCCGCGTCGAAGCGCGACTCCAGGTAAAGGTTCGCCCCCAGCAGCACGGCCTGCATGGCGTAGGTATTCGGCGCGCTATGGTAGATCGGCGCCGGCAGCAGCGCTTTCACGCCCGGCTCCAGGCCGTAGACCTTGCGCACGTTATGCGCCAGCAAGAGGGCAGAACGCTCGGCTTCTTCCGGCAAATGGGCGAACCGCCTCACGCCTTTGGGCCGGCCGGTGGTGCCGGAGGTGTAGGGCATGGAGTAGCGCGGTAGCTTCTCCGGTCCGGCGTGGCGCGGCTGCGCCGCCAGCCACTCGCGCCAGCGTGGGCCGTCGGCCGGCACCACCGCGACTCCGGGCGGGATACCGACCTCGATCTGGGCCAGCAGGTCCGTTTGAGCGAGGAGGACCTTGGCGCCGCTATCGCGCAGGATCCAGTTCGCCTCCTCGGCCTTGAAATGCCAGTTCACCGGGCAGGTGTAGGCGCCCAGTCGGCGCGCGCCGAAAATGCCTTCCAGAAATGCGGGGTCATTGCGCAGCATCAGGCAGACGACATCGCCGTCGCCCACCCCGAGGCGCTCCAGCCCCGAGGCCGAGCGCAGTACCGCGTCCTCGAAGGCGTCGGGCGAGATCCGCGAACCATCGAAAAAGAGACTTGCCTTCATCGGTATGCGAAGTATATTCGGGAACAATAACGTTCTTCGTTGTAGACGACGACCCCGACAGCCTGGCGCTGGTGACGCGGCTGCTCACCGGCGCCAGCCACGAGGTGCTGGTGCGCGGCTCCAGCGTCGAGACGCTGCGCAACATCCCGGACATGCGGCCCGACTGCGTTATCACCGACGTCATGATGCCGGTGATGGACGGCATCGAGCTGACCCGCGAGCTGCGCCGCCGGCCGGAGCTTGCGCTGATGAAGATCAAGGTGCTCTCGGCCAAGACTTATGATTTCGACCGCCGGCGGGCGAAGAAAATGGGCGCTGACAGCTACATCACCGGAAACGAGCTCTACCTGCCCACCGACGCGCGCCACCGTTCGCGATACGTCGAGCGGCTGGTGGACTTCGTGAGCGGCTCGGACGTGCTCATCACCGACATCACCTACCGCGACCACGAGTATCTGTCCAAAGTGGACTGGGGCCATTACTGCGTCAGCCAGGTGGCCGACCTCGCGGCGCGCGCGGAAGTGAAGCCCCTGCACCTGTTCCACCATGATCCGGACTAGACCGACGCCGACATCGACTTGAAGCTGAAGGAGACGAGGAAGGCGCTCGCGCAGTTGGGCTCGAAGGTGCAGTGCGACGCGCCGGCCGAGGGCTCGGCGCTGATGCCCTAGAACACCCCCATCGCCAGTCCCGCGGCGAACGCGGCGCCCAGCTCCTCGCAGCTGGCAAGAACCTCCGGCGTCACGTCCTTTAGCGCGACGATCGGCTCGGCGCGCTTCTCCATCCTGAGCCCGGTGACGATGCGCTCCACCGAGTTGACCGCACCACTGCCGTCCTGTCCGGCGCTCACGACGAGCGCCCAGGGCCGGCCGTTTACCTTGCCTTCGCAGACGTAGAACACTCGCTCGAGGAAGTCCTTCATCATTCCCGACAGGTAGCCGAAGTTCTCCGGCGTACCGAGAATCAGGCCGTCCGCGCCGAGCAGGTCCTCCGGGCCGGCTTCGGCGCAGCGCTTCAACACCACGTTGACACCAGCTTCAGCACGCGCGCCGCGCGCAACCGCTTCGGCCATCTGCGCAGTCTTTACGCCGCCGGTGTGGTAAACGATGAGCAGGGTTTTCATGCCTAGACGCGGATTATCGACGATCGCGAACCGCGTTAATACCAAGGTAGTACTATGGATGCGCAGCGGAGCCGGGCATGGCGACCTCGATCAAATTGCCGAATGAACTGAAGGAACGCGTGGCGCGCGTTGTCAAGGGGGCCGAGCAAAGCGTGCATGCGTTCATGGTGGCGGCGATTCGCGCGGAGACCGAGCGGGCGGAAACGAGGCAGCGCTTCCAAGCTGATGCCCTGGCAGCGCGTGCGGCGTTCCGCGATACAGGGCTGGGGTACGCGCTGTCGGACATCGAGGCGCACTACCGCGCCAGGCTGCAAGGCCGAAAGGCTCGAAAGCCCAAGCCCAAAGTGTGGCCGAGGTAATCATATCCGCAGGCGCTGATGCCGATCTGGAGCGCCTGGTCGGGTTTCTCCTCGAACTGGAGCCCGCCGCGGCGCTGGCAACCTTCGACCGGGTCCTCGGTGGCCTCGCTGTGTTGGAACGCTACCCGCTTATCGGCCAGCCAGCGGACTAAGGACTGCGCGAGTTGTTCACCGAGGGAAGGCTGGCTATGTCGCGTTGTATGAGTTCGACGCGCCGAACGACCGGGCCGTGGTGCTTGCCCTGCGGCCCCAGCGCGAAGTCGGCTATTTGGATCGCGACCAAGCCGGCTGACCGGCAGTCGGGCTAGGTTTTCAGCCGCTTGGCCGGATCCTGCCGGTAGAACCCCTTGAACAGCTCGTACAGCCGCGGGAAATCTCCTTTCAGCGCGTTGGGCGTCTCGAAGAAGGCCTCGCTCGCCACGGCGAAGAACTCCGCCTCCTCCTCGGCGGCGTAGGGGTCGAGGAAGGTTTCCTCGCCGGACTCCACCGCATGGCAGAAGCGGTCATACTCAGCGTCGAACACGGTGATCCACTGTTCGCGCGCAACCTTGGAAGGCAGCGGCGGCACGCCGTCGGCCTCGCCGTCCATCATGTCCAGCTTGTGCGCGAACTCGTGGATAACAACGTTCGCCCCGCCGTCGGCTACCGTTCCGGCGTCGTCCAGCGCTTCCCAGGACAGCACGATTGGACCGCCAGGCCAGGATTCGCCGGCAAGCTCATCCTCCCACTCGTGCACCACGCCGTCCTCGCCCACGCGGGTGCGCTTGACGTGGAAATCGCAGGGATGGACGATGATCCCGACCCAACCCTCGTAGGCGTCCAACCCCAGTTCCAGTATCGGCAGGCAGGCCTGCAGCGCGATCTCGAGGCGGTCGTCCTCCGAAAGTTCCAGTCCCCGCAGCGGCGTGAATTCCTTCTCGGCGAGGAAGATGACCGCCATGTCCTTCAATCGCTGCATCTCGGTTTCCGACAAACCAGCGAGGAACGGCAGGTGGAGGCGCGCGCGCGTCCACTTGCGCACGTCGATGCTGTGCCTCGCGAGAACGCGACGTCTGTACAGGCTCTTCAGCCAACCCATCGCCGTACAATACCGTATGGTTTCAGTCGTACAACTCCATCCGCAATCGGCCACAGGAGCGCTCGACGCGATCGCAGCCGGACTTTCGGCTCCCGAGCGCGTCCTGGTCTCGCGAGCGCTCGAGTTCGCCGAGCCGCTCTACGCCGGCCAGGCGCTCTCCACCGGCGAGCCGGTGTGGCCGCACGCACTGGGCCTTGGCGCGGGCCTCGCCGCGATCGGCCTCGACCCGGCGGCGCGCGCCGCGGGCGTGCTGTTCGCCGCGCCCAAGCAGCTGGGCGGGATCGACAAGCTGCAGGAGGCCTTCGGCGGCGAGATCGCCTCCCTCGCCGCAGGCGTCGAGAAGCTCTATCTGCTGCGCACCGTCACGCGCGCCACCGCGGAGCAGCAGAACGAGATCTTGCGCAAGATGGTTCTGGGGATGGTGGAGGACATCCGGGTGGTGCTTATCCGGATGGCCTCGCGCACCCAGACGCTGCGCTGGATGGCGAAGAACCCGGTACCGGAGCGCGCTTTGTACGCGCGCGAGACGCTGGACATCTACTCGCCGCTGGCCAACCGGCTGGGCGTCTGGCAACTGAAGTGGGCGCTGGAGGACCTGTCGTTCCGGTTCCTGGAGCCCGAGCTGTACAAGAAGATCGCCCAGATGCTGGACGAGCGGCGCACCGAGCGCGAGCACTTCATCGCCGTCGCCATGGCGTTACTGTCGCGCGAGCTCGCCGCCGCCGGGGTGATCGCAGAGGTCGCCGGCAGGCCGAAGCACATCTATTCGATCTGGAACAAGATGCGCGCCAAGAGCCTTGATTTCTCCGAGGTCTACGACGTGCGCGCGCTGCGCGTGATCGTGCCGGACCTGAAGGACTGCTACACCGCGCTTGGCGTGGCGCACAACCTTTGGCAGCCGATGCCGAAGGAGTTCGACGACTATATCTCGCGCCCCAAGGGCAACCTGTACCAGTCGCTGCACACCGCGGTACTGGGGCCGGGCGGGCGCACGCTGGAAGTCCAGATCCGCACCGAGGAGATGCACCGCCACGCTGAGTTCGGCGTCGCGGCCCACTGGCGCTACAAGGAAGGCGGTGGCCAGCGCCGCATCGGCCGCAGCGAGGCCTCCTTCGACGAGAAGATCGCCTGGTTGCGGGAGCTGCTGGCGTGGCGCGACGAAGTCGCGCAGGGCGCGAGCTGGGCCGAGAGAACGCGCAAGGCGGCGCTCGACGACACGATCTACGTGCTGACCCCGCAGGGCAAGGTGGTGGACCTGCCCGCGGGTTCGACGCCGCTGGATTTCGCCTACGCGCTGCACACCGACCTCGGCCATCGCTGCCGGGGCGCGAAGGTGGACGGGCACTTGGTGACGCTCGACACCCCGCTCGCCAGCGGCCAGAGGGTGGAGATCGTGGTCGCGAAGACAGGCGGGCCTTCGCGCGACTGGCTCAATCCGGAACTCGGGTTTCTGCGCAGCAGTCGCGCGCGCGGCAAGCTGCGACAGTGGTTCAACGCGCAAGCGCTCGCCGAGACCATTGCCCAGGGCCGCGCGAGGGTGGAAAAGGAACAGCGGCGCGAGAAGGCGCAGCGAGCGAGCCTGGAGGACCTGGGGCGCAAGCTGGGTTTCGCGAAACCGGATGAGCTGTTTGCCGCTGTGGCGCGCGACGAGGTCAACCTGCGCCAGTTGCAGACGGCGCTGCGCGAGATGAAGGGTACCGTGACGGCGCCGGTTGCCGCGCCCGCCGCCGCACCAAGGAAAGCGAAGGCAGTGGCCGAAGGCGGCGTGCTGGTGGTCGGCGTGGATCGCCTGATGACGCAGCTCGCCCGCTGCTGCAAGCCGGTGCCCCTTGACCCGGTGCGCGGCTTTGTCACGAGGGGCAAGGGCGTCTCCATCCACCGCGAGGACTGCGCGGGTTTCAGGCGGCTTGCGGAACGCGCGCCGGAGCGCCAGATCGAGGTGGCGTGGGGCAGGAAAGGCGGCACGGCGAAGGCCGTTGCCACCTACCCGGTGGACGTGCTGGTCACCGCTAGCGACCGTCGCGGCCTGCTGCGCGACGTCGGCGAGGCGCTGGCGCGTGAGAAAATCAACGTCACCGCGGTGCGCACGCAGAACCGGGACGACATCGCCTACATGCGCTTCAGCTTCGAGGTCGCGGACACCGCACACCTGAAGCGCGCGCTGGCCACCGTCAAGCAGTTGCGCGGCATCATTCGAGTGGCCAGGGGATAGGACCATGCAGGCGTTGCTCGACAATCCGGCGGTACAGGGCGGCCTGGCACCCTTCGTGGCGGCGTTCGTTGCCGCGTTTGCCTTGTTCGCCTCGCGCCTGGGTGGCCTCGCCATCCTTGCCGCGCTCGGCACCGCGGTCTGGCTGATCGGTGGTTTTGCCTTTCCCCCGGTCTCGGCGCAGCAGAAAGTCCTGTTGCTCGCGCTCGCGATCCCGGTCATCGGCGTCATCGTGGATCTCGCCTTCAAGCCGACGCGTGCCGCCGGGCCGGCGCTCGGCGCGCTCGTCGGCCTCGCGGTTATCTGGGTCGGCTGGAACGTGCTCCGGCAGAAGGAGCCGGCCGCGATGCTGTTGGCAGGCGCCGGCGTGGTGGCGCTGGCGGGCTGGCTGACCGCGACCAATTTTGCCCTGCGCGATGATCCGGTGCGGGCCGGTGCCGCTGCGCTCACCCTTGGCCTCGGACTGGGCGTCAGCGCTGTGTTGTCCGCCTCTGGCTCCTATGGGCAGTACGCGGCCTCGGTTGGCGCTGGCGCGGGCGGCTTCCTGCTGGTGCAGATGCTGCTGGGCCGGACCATCCAGGCTGGCGCCACCTTTGCGCTTAGCGCCGGAGCGTCATGCGGGCTGCTTGCCGCCGGCGCAGCGCTGGGTTCGCCGCTGCCCTGGTACGCTGCGCTGGCCTTGGCGCTGGTGCCGCTCGCCGTTTGCTTGCCGCTGCCGAGGCCCCGCGTCTGGCTACAGGCGATCGTGGCATCGATCTACGGGGGAATAGCCGCGCTCGCCGCTTGTTTGCTGTCGTGGCCCGAGGTGCAGCAGCGACTCGGGCTGTGAATTCGATCATCACAATCCACTACCAGAACCTCAAGGAGTTTTTTGCATGAACAAGGCATTTCTCTTTGCAGTCGTCCTGGCGTTGCCGCTCTCGGCGGCCGCCGCCCCCGAGAGCTACACCTTCGACCCGTACCACACCTACCCGTACTTCGAGATCGAGCATTTCGGCATCTCGACGGTGCGCGGCATGTTCCGCAAGTCGACCGGCAAGTTTGTCATCGACCGCGCTACAAAGGCTGCTTCGGTTGAAATCTCCATTGAAACCGCCTCCATCGACACCGGCGACAACGACAAAGGCAGCCGTCCCCGCGCGCGCGACGAGCACCTGCGCAATGCGGACTTCTTCAACGTCACCGAATTCCCGCGCATGACCTTCAAGTCCACCGCGGTGAAGTTGAACGGCGAAAACCCGACCGAAGTCTCGGGCAACCTGACGCTGCTGGGGGTCACCAGGCCGCTCACCCTCAAGGTCGACCGCTGGGTCTGCCGCGACCACCCCATGAGCAAGAAGCCGATGTGCGGCGGCAATGCCTCCGGCACCCTGAAGCGCTCGGAGTTCGGCATGAAGTACGGCATCCCGGCCATTCCCGACGAGCTCAAGCTGTTCTTCGCCATCGAGGCCTACAAGGACTAGTGTTGTTGTAAAATGCGCGTCTTTCAGCAGGCGCGTAGCTCAGCTGGT
>SXGQ01387072.1_pt1 | contig 17957 bp, 11 predicted proteins | sample 3178371 | NCBI WGS metagenome assembly SXGQ01 (sample SAMN11356859, study PRJNA531348) | freshwater metagenome | isolation source: freshwater sample F1-20 | place: China: Fuxian Lake, Yuxi | collected 2017-12-25 | reverse complement strand
TGTACAAAATTTTGTAAGTGATGTTGACGCCTGCCGCGACACTTTGGCGCACCGCCAAGATACCGCTGTGGAAGTAGGTGCCGTCGCCGATGTTGGCAAAAATATGCTCGTCATTGACAAAGGGCTGTTGCCCAACCCATGGCGTTCCTTCGCCACCCATCTGGGTAAACCCCGCCGTACTGCGATCCATCCACAAGGACATGAAGTGACAACCAATACCCGCCATCGCGCGTGAACCTTCAGGCACTTTGGTGCTGGTGTTGTGCGGGCAGCCAGAACAAAACCAAGGTTGGCGGTCTGCTGTCACCACGCTCACACTCATCGCTTGCTCTTTGGCAGTGATGATGGCGAGTTGCGCGTTGATGCGCGACGCGACATCTGCGTCCACACCTAACTTCAGTAAACGCTGCGCAATGGCCTTGGCAATCAAAGATGGATTCAAATCGGCATTCGCACGCAACAAAGTACTGGCACGAGGATTAGGCACCGACCATTCACCACCACCCTCGTCGGCTTCGTTGAATTTGCCCAAGACCACAGGACGCACATCGGAGCGCCAGTTGTACAACTCTTCTTTGAGTTGGTATTCAATGACTTGGCGCTTTTCTTCGACCACCAAAATTTCTTTCAAGCCTGTTGCAAATTCGCGTGTGGCTTGGGCCTCGAGCGGCCATACCACCGTCACTTTATGCAAACGGATACCAACGCGACGGCAGGTGTCGTCATCGAGGCCCAAATCTAAAAGCGCTTGGCGCGTGTCGTTGTAGGCTTTGCCACTAGCAATCAAACCAAAACGGTCATTCGGTCCTTGCAACACGTTGTGGTTTAAGCGGTTGGCGCGTATGTAGGCCAGTGCGGCGTACCACTTGAAATCAAACAAGCGCGCCTCTTGGCTCAACGCATCATCTGGCCAACGGATATGCACGCCGCCAGCTGGCATCTCGAAGTCAGGCAACACAATCTTCACGCGCTCAGGATCGATCACCGCTGTCGCGCTGGACTCCACAATTTCTTGGATGGTTTTCATGCCCGACCAAATGCCCGAGAAACGGCTCATGGCGAAGGCATGCACACCCAAATCGAGAATGTCTTGCACACTGGCGGGGAAAAACACTGGCGTGCCACACGCTTTAAAAATATGGTCACTTTGGTGTGCTGCCGTAGAGCTCTTCGCCACATGGTCGTCACCCGCTACAGCCAACACGCCGCCCCAAGGCGTGGTGCCCGCCATGTTGGCGTGTTTGAACACATCGGCGCAACGGTCTACACCCGGGCCCTTGCCATACCAAATGCCAAAGACGCCATCAAATTTGTTGCTGCCTGCTGGCGCAAAACCCAACTGCTGTGTGCCCCATAAAGCAGTAGCAGCCAACTCCTCATTCACACCAGGCTGGAACACGATGTTTTGCGCATGCAAATACTTTTTGGCTTTCCACAAGGCTTGGTCGTAAGTTCCAAGGGGCGAACCGCGGTAACCGCTGATAAAACCTGCTGTGTTCTTGCCCTGCAATGCGTCGCGTTGGCGTTGCAACATCGGCAACTTGACCAAAGCTTGCACACCGCTCATGAAAGCGCGACCGAAGTCTAAGCTGTATTTGTCATCCAGCGTGACGTTTTCTAAAGCGCGGCGGATATGTTCCGGCAGGGGTGCGTTCATGGGTTTCTCCAAAGGAATCGGGTGCCGATCAAAGTGTAGGGGGCAAAAGAGTCTGCATCACGCCGCCTGCGTGACATATAGGGTTTACTTGGGTGAATTAGTGGGTGTCATAGGGGTTTGCCTAAAACGCAGCGCCCCTATTTGGGCCATAACACCCAAAGGCGCAAACCTTGCTTCATGCGGCCGGCATAGTCACCCGCTTGTGCGCCAGTACCCGCAAAGTAGTCTGCGCGCACTGCACCCACAATGGCGCTTCCCGTGTCTTGGGCAAACACCAAGCGTTGCAAATTGCCGTTTGGTCCCGCACTCGTTAACCATAACGGCGTTGCATACGGAATGGAGTCTTTGTCTATTGCAACCGAACGACCCGCTGTTAAAGGCACGCCTTGCGCACCCCGTGGACCCAGATCAGCATCTTTTTCGGTGCGTGTCTCTGGTCTAAAAAACACATAACGCGGATTACTCCACAGCATCTCTTGCACCAAGCGCGGGTTACTAACTTGCGTCGCGCTGATCCACGTTTTGATACCAGGCCACGACGCATCGCGAACCAAGCCTCGGTCTAGCAACCAACGGCCCACGCTGGCGTAAGGCTGGTCATTCGATGCCGCATAGGCCAAACGCACCACGCGCGTACGTCCATCTGCCTCGGTGATGCGCACACGGCCAGACCCTTGGATATGCAAAACCAATGCATCTACTGGGTCTGCCAACCACGCCACTTCCTTGCCACGCAATGCGTCTTTGGCTTCAGGCAGGGTATCTATTTGTTGCCGGGTTAGCCAAGGCTGTCCAGCGCGCTTGGCCAGTTGCAACGCCTCGGGCGGAGCATACAAAGGCACTTCAAAGCCGGGGCGCATGTGTGGGGAGGCTTCCATCAAAGGTTCGTAGTAACTGGTCAATAAACCATCTGGGTTGCCATCTAAAGACTCTACGCGGTAAGGTTGCAAATGCGACATCAGCCATAGTCGCTTGTCTTGGTTATCGGCCAAAAGCAATTGCTTGACCTGTCTACATAAAGGCGCAAACAAAGGTCCAGGTCGCTCACAGTTTTGGAGCCAAGCGTTCCACGCGTCCGATAAATCGTCTTCTTGCCAACCAGGCAGTTCGTTCCAAGACACGGGAACCCATCGGCTGCGATAAAACTTTTGCGGGCTTGGGGTATCGGACGCGCCAGCCAGCCCGCCAGACGCGCGTGGCGCAGCATCGACAGGACGCGCGACGGGTGCCGCAGGGGGAGCCGGAGGAGTGGCCTCTTCCACTACTACGCGACGCGGCCCAGTACCGCAAGCCACCAGGCTTCCTACAATCGCCATCCACACTACACGCCACAGGAGTTGTTTCATGCTGTTGATTTTGCTCGAAGCTCTGGGCGCAGGATTGATTCTGGTAGCGATCGTCTGGTGGACCATGTTCTCAGGGCGCAGCGAAGCCGAGCATGAAGAAGCGAGTGAGGCTGCAAAGCGTGAAGACAGTAATAAAAAACTCTGAAGCACTAATCCCAATAACGCTCGTCTGCCGTAACGCACATCAATCTCTAAGTAAATTAGCCAACTCCACGGCAGACTTCACGGCCATCTTGTCAAAGACGCGCGCGCGATGCACTTCTACCGTGCGCACACTGATGTCTAGTTGATCTGCGATCAACTTGTTGGGCAAGCCTTCCACTACCAAACGCATCACATCGCGCTCGCGCTCGGTGAGTTCTGCCAAATTGTGTTGTCGGCTTTGTTTGGCTTTGAAAGACTCCAGCGTGGTGGCCGAGCGTTGCAAGGCTTGCTCCACCCGGTCTACCAGCGCGTTGTCTGAAAACGGTTTTTCACAAAAATCAAAAGCGCCGCGCTTGACTGCATCAACAGCCGTTGGCACATCGGCGTGGCCTGTAAGAAAAATCACGGGGAGGGACTCCAACAAGCCCCTTGCAATCAACTGCTCAAACAGCGCCAAGCCACTCATGCCTGGCATACGCACGTCAAGTAACAAACAGCCTGGTTGCGACGGCCGCCAATCGGGTTCAGGCCTTGCATTTAAAAAAGCAGCAAAGGCATCTGCACTGGTAAATGATTCGCTGGGCAAACGGCGCGAACGCAGCAGCCAGGCCAGGGCTTCGCGAACACCGGCATCGTCGTCCACGATAAAAACCAAAGCGTCTTGGGTCGGTTGCATCTGCGAAGTCCTTATGCTTTAAGTCTGCGGCAATGTGAAGCTAAACACAGTGCCTCTGGGTTGGTTAGGGCCGTGTTGGAGTACACCGCCGTGCTGCTCGACCACGGTGCGGCACAAGCTCAAGCCCAGCCCCATGCCTTCCTCTTTGGTCGTGAAAAAAGGGGTGAAGAGTTTCTCCGTCAAATCTTCTGCAATACCGTGTCCTTGGTCTGCCACCACAAACTCCATCCACTGCTGACCCGCTGTTGGTGGTACGGTGCGTACCAACAGGGTCAGCGTTTTATAGGGCGTATCGTCTTGCATCGCTTGCATGCCATTGCGCGACAAATTCAGCAGCACCTGCTCGACCATGGTGCGGTCACACAAGACATGCGGCAAATCGCTGGCACATCGCAACTCAACCCGTACACCCAATTTACGCGCCTGCAAGGCCACCAATGGCATCACGTTATCGAGCAGAGTGCGCGGCGCCACGTCAACACGCGATTGGTCGCGACGGCGCACACAATCATGCACGCTCTTGATCACCTTACCGGCTCGCTCAGCCTGCTGGCCAATGCGTTGCATCGCGTCGTTCAAGCTGGTCGCCAACTGCGGATCTGTCAGCGTGGCCTCGTGCAGCAAATTCATACTGCCTGTGGCATAACTCGCAATCGCTGCCAAAGGTTGGTTGAGTTCATGGCTCAACAAAGAAGCCATTTCGCCCACCATTGCCAAGCGCGCCATGGCTTGCAAACGTTCTTGGCTGGCGCGTGACAACTCTTCCACACGTCGTTGCTCGCTCACATCAAGCACCGCACTCATCCAACCCGTTTGTTGGCCATTGGCATTGATCAGCGGTGCCTCGAATATCAGCACGGTAAAACGCTCACCGTTTTTGCGCATAAAGACCGATTCCACCCCTTCACGTGGCGGGGCGTTACCAGCCAAACGCAAGGCCTGTCGCTTGCCATATTCGTCGACCATCTCTGGTGGCCAATAAGGTGCAGGAATGCCGTGTCCCAACAGCTCTTTGGCCGTGAAGCCCACCATCTCACAAAAAGCGGGGTTGATATAAGTGATGCGTCCTTGGCTATCGCGCGCGCGCAAACCAGTGACCAACGAGTCTTCCATCGCTTTACGAAAAGCCAAGGCATCGGCCAAATCAGACTCGACGCGCTGGCGTCTGCGCATATCTCTTGCCAACAAGCCCATCACGCTTGCCAGCGCAATTGCCATCATGGTCACCAATGCGGTGAGAACGTTGGGAAATACATCAGGCGCTGCGCGCCAACTATCGAGTCGCAACACCATGGTGTTGCCAGGCAGGGTGAGCAGTTGTTTCGCAGTGAATACACGCGCGCCGCGTTGCGCCGCGCCGTGCATGGCCAGTCGGGTGCCATCGGCTTCGGTGAAAGAGACTTCTTGGCTACGCAGCAATTGCGCGTTTAAAAAATTGACGAGGATTTCGTTCAAGGCGTAAGTGGCTACGGTAAAACCCACCAACTCGCCATTGCTCAAAACCGGCAAGCACACGTTCATCACTTCAAGACCTTGCCCATTGGCTTGCGGCACATAGGTGCTAGCGCTGTAACCTGGTCCCCTTTGGCGTTGCGCTACGGAGCAGGCTTGCACCACTTCAGGCATTTGAAACATCGTGCCCATATGGCCAAAGACGGGTGCACGAAATGGCGTGTCTACCTCTGACTTCAATTGCAATTGCTCATCGCGCCATTCCAAACGTAACCACTCTCGGTGCTCGCGCAACAAGCTGGCCGCCTCTTGCTCCCATGGCGCTGACGCCAGTCCAGCAAACTGGAGTGCCTGCAAACTTTGCACATTGCGTGTCAGGCCATTGCGAATATCGGAGACCGCGTATGACGCGTCTTCGGCCATACGGTTTTCAACTTGGCTGACTTCGTAGCGCCCCGCTAGCCAGACCAAGGTACCAACCATGCAGACCAACAAAACCACTAGAGACATCCACAAAGCCCAACGGCTCAGCAAACGGAGGGCTATCCAACGCATCACTCGGTCTTGGTCACGCGTGGATTGCTCCAAGACCCGTCAATCAAAAACACCGAGGTTCCTGCTTTGGTCAAAGGCTTGCTAAGAACCAACTGGCTCAAATAGGTTGTCAAACCAACCAACGGGTTGATGGCCGCCATATAAAGCGTAGCAGCGCTGGTATTGATTTCAGGCACCACCACCACTTTGAGGTTTTGTGTTTCTTTGGCAATGTCGGCACTGCCTTCAATGGCCGCGCCAGCTGAGACGCCTTTCATTTGGAAGTTATTTGTAGTCGCTACGCCTTGTTCTATGCGCACATCGCCTCGTACAAAGTCAAAGGCAAAGCCTTCGCCAAAGACGTCGCTGAAGTCCAACATCAAACGCCTTGGCAAGGCTTGCAAACTCAACACGCCTAAAAGTCGCGCCGCCCCAGGCTCGGATTTAAGGAACTGGCCTTTCTCAATCATCAAGTTCATTTGTCCCGACATACTCGGGTAGTCCAAGGTGATGGGCGAGCCTTGCCAAGACACTTTGCCCTGCAGTTTGCCTTGGCCATTGCGAATCGCATTTGGGGTTCCAAGACGCGCCAGCAACTGACCGCTGTCTTTGATATCCATCACAAAGTCGAGGCGCGTTCTTCGCAGCCTCGGTCCATCTGCCGCCCATGAGCCCGTAGCACTCAAACTGCCGTCGGGTGCAGTGAGATTAAGTTTGTTCAAGCGCCACTCTCGGCCTGCATTCGCAACGGTGCGGTTGACGGCATCCATCTCAAGACGGCCTAGTTTTTTTCCACGAAGCGTTAAATCGTTGACCACAACATCGAGGGCCGGAATACTAGAAGGCTCGTCGCTGAGCATGCGCTCTACGTCAGGCACCAAGCTTGGTGGAATGTTGAGAAAAGACAAACGCGCATACAACTGCGCGGGTTGAGTGGCTGTGGCGGGTCGAACTTCTGCAGTGCCGTTGAGTTCATCGGCTGCGATGTTCAAACGCCACAACTCGCCCATGCGCACCCCGCCAACAACCACGCGGTTGATCACGCGATCGGCCAGCTTCACTTGATCTGCGCGGACAGTCAAAAGCGAGGGCAAATAATCTTGTGCACCCGTTGCTTCTAACTCTTGCCCGACCAAATTGGTTTTTGTAGACCGGGGTTTTGACTTGGCTGCAGGTGCGGCAGAGAACTGCGTCATCACTTCATTCCAAGCGTCAAGGTCTACGCTGGGCTGTTGCAAACTCAAATTCACCCCTACCTCACGCGAGGGGGTTGCATCGGACGTGGCAACGCCCAATGCGATAGCACCGCGTAACACGCGGGTCTGCGTGGCACTCACATCCCTTACATAGTTGAGCGACAAGACCCGCGCCACAGAGAGCTTGATTTGATCTTGCACCACCTTAGCTTTGGGGGCTAGGGACTCTTTGGTGAGTTGTGTCTCCAAACGCAAAGGCCAAGTCGCTGCAGCGGGCTTGTTCATGGGCGCAGGGAAAGTCAAAGCCATTCCCTTGAGATCACTTTCCACCAAAATTTCAGGCTGCCCTTTACGTAATCCAACGCTCGCGTTGTAGCTGGTAGAGCCATTTGCGCGCAAGGCCAATTGTGAAAACAACCCAAGTTCGCTAGCTTGGCGCAAACCATCGGCCGTTACCACCCCCTTGATACGCAACTGGTCTGATGCATCTGTTTTGTTGGGGTCAAACAATAGGTTGCCGTCAATTTGAGCGTCTCCACCAAAAACGCGGGCTTTGAGATTTTTGGTGGAGAGTCCTTGCGTATCAAACTGCACGACGCCTCGGGTTTTACTGAGCACGGGCACGCCCGGCATGATTTGCAAATCGCTGTCTTGCAAAGTCACACTGCCTTGCACAGACGTTTTTTGCAAGGCGCGAACCGGAACATTGAGTTGCATTTTGAATTCGGCCATGCCGGTGGCCTGACCTTTTTCCAATGTATGGTTGAGTAACTCGTTGAGGGCCGAACGCACCACAACGCCCTGCATATCGGCCAGTGGGCCACGCGCTTGTGCTTTCACTGTGACGTCTAGGTCTTTCACACGGGGCAATGTCGCCTCGATCTTGTCCCATGCCAGCTGAGGCGCCCCCGCCAACTTTCCTGCACCCTTGAACTGCATAGCGCTTCGCTCGTAGACCAATTCACCGTTGAGCGAAGTAATCGCTGGCCATGTATTTGCCAGGCTAACTGGCTTACCCTTTGTCTGCGGCACATAGGCGTACTGACCGTTGGCAATTTGGGCGACAAATCGGAACTCGCCCAACTTAGGATTGTCAAAAGGCATGTCTAACAAATTGCCACTCAGGTGCAAACTCGCTTGCGAGATCTCGCCGCCTGTGAGCGCATCTTTTAAATAGGCACGTGCTTCGGCGTCTATTTCTGTCGGCAAATAGCGGTGTAATTGTTTGATCTGCAGACGGCTGATGTTGGCAGTCAGATCCAACACCCCAGGCCAACGATTTTCGCCTTTGCCGGTTGTCCAAGTACCGTTAAATTCTGCCGATGCATCGGCGTTACGCGCAAGCCCTTGTTTGACTTGTACAGAAATTTCTGGCTCTTGCGCATCGACACTTTTGTTATTCGCCGGTTTGATTTGCCAACTGATGTTAGCGGCTGCTTGCGCCAAAGAAATCTTGGCCTGCTCTAATCCCTCTGGCAGGGTTACAGCCCCCTGTTTGATAGCGAGTTGCGCCCTACCTCCCTGGTGAGAGATATCAAACTCCATATCCGCACCAGATACACCTGGAAGGCGTTGCAAGGGGGCTGGCGCATTGGCAGCGTGCAGCCATTGAAAGTTGCTTACCGTGCCTTTGGCTTTGTAGTTCCACTCTGCGTCTGCTTGTTGCGCACTTGGCTGCACCCAACTGGCGCTTAGTTGGTTCACTTGCCCTTTGGGCTGCGCGAGCTTGAGCGCAGTGCGTAGGTCCTCAGGCAGGGGTAAGCGCTGGCTGATTTGTGCCAAGGCATCTATGTCCATACGGTCAGCTGTCAAGTTGCCCGCGCGGAAGTCATCCCCTTGCCACTTCAGGCGCAGCACACCACCAGGCCAGCTCTCTCCCTCTTGGGTATCGAAGACCAAGTCTTGACTGTTGATTTCGTTTTCACCATCTAGCCATTTAACGCCTATGCGGCCACTTACATGGCGCAATACCAAGGGCTTGAGGCTCTCGCCCAATCGCGCGTCCACTGCGTCTAGCGCCATGTCAGCAGTAACACCTGTCAACTGGCCTTGCACCCAGTCGGCCCACACCCGTATGCCGCCTTTGCCTTCAGAGATCGCAATGCCGCGGTCAAAACGTAACCATTGGCGTAACAAAGAAAGATCGATGTCAGGCGCATCTGCATAGAGCTCGCCACTCCACAGCCCTAAGTCGCCACTGCGTTGCAGGGGGTTTTGCAAAAACTTGCCCTGCACCGACAGACGCTGCCCCAGACCCACTGGGGGAGTCACGTCGATCCGCATCAGATGCTGATGGAAACTGTTTTGCATCACCACATTGACATGCGACAAGCTTAACTCGGGCGAATCACGCAGCTCATCGCGCCAATGCAAAACACCATCGCGAATCAAAAACTCAGGCTGTGAAAAAAACCAATCTAGGCCAGACCCGTCACTTGCTTGGGATGTGTCAAGCCCTGCCACCCAGATGTTTCCTTGCTTATCGCGGCGAATATCGAGTTCGGGTTGGTCAATGACCAATTGCTCAAATGTGCCGCGTAACAAGGAGCGCGCGGAAACAACCACATCCACATGGGGCAAACGCAAGGCCTCGCGGCCTTGGGCATCAAATAACTGAATGTCTTGAAACCGCAGCTGAGGTGCCCACCATCCCCCCAGAACACTGACATTGGAAATCTCTACGCGCAGTCCAAGCGTTTGCGAGGCTTGCCGCTGTAGCAAGGGCCGATAGTCGTCTATTCGAGGCACAATGAAAAGATGCAGACTCCCCCACCCCAACACTAGCAATGCCCATGCACACACCAGTACCCACAAGACGCGTTTCATCACGCGGTACATACCGTCGGTTCGTGATCTGCTCGTGGCAACAGGAGCGGCAGGTTCGGGCGTTGGGTTCATGGTCTTGACACAGTGGGTGGAATTATCTCTCGCGCCAACACAGACTTAAGTGCATATTCGCGGGTGGTAGGGCGCCTGCGCCGCCGTTATGCGCAAGAACTACCCCTATTACCGCTAGGAGCTCCAACGCTCGACCATTTGCAGACCTGCTTTAGCCAGCTTTCGTCTTCGCACGCGCCTGCAGATGCCTTACGCATCTTGCGCCAATTGGTGTTTGAGCGTTTGGTGGTGATGGATTGTTGTGAACACGCAGATTTGTCCGTCATCACCCATGCCATGACCGACTTGGCTGAGTTTTCATTGGATATAGCTTTTTCCGAAGCCCAGCGTCAATTGGCCGAACGCCACGGCATGCCTCAAGCTTTAGGCGATGAGGAGGCCACTCTTTGGATTGTTGGCATGGGAAAGTTGGGCGCGCGCGAACTCAATGTGTCGAGTGACATTGATTTGATTTATGTCTATGACGAAGATGGCGAGACCACTGGCGCAACCGATGCATCGGGAGCTGCCAGCGGAGCAGGGCGTATCAGCCACCATGAGTATTTCGCCAAGATCGTCAAGGCTATGCAGACCATGATTGGCGAAGTCACGGAGCATGGATGTGTATTTCGCGTAGACCTCGCTTTACGCCCCAACGGCAATTCGGGGCCTGTTGTGATTTCGCGCCAGGCCTTGGAAGAATATTTCTTGGTGCAGGGACGCGAATGGGAGCGGTTTGCTTGGCTTAAAAGCCGTGTGGTCGCGCCTCGCAGCGCCATGTCTCGCGCGGCTGGCCTACGCGAGACGGTTTTGCCATTTGTCTTTAGACGCTATTTGGACTACAGCGTGTTTGATGCATTGCGCGGGTTGCACCAGCAAATTCGCCAACATGCGGCAACTCGCCATGCCGGCAGGCCGGAACGCGCCAACGACATCAAACTCTCACGCGGAGGTATACGCGAAATTGAATTCACCGTGCAGCTTTTACAAGTGGTGCGAGGCGGGCAATTTCCAGAGTTGCGGACACGCGCTACTTGCGATGCCTTGCTAAGACTGCAAAACGCCAGCGTCATGACGGCAGATGCGGCAGCAGCTTTGCAAAAAGCCTATGTGTTTTTAAGGAGAGTAGAGCACCGTATCCAGTATTTGGACGACCAACAAAACCATGCGCTGCCCACTGACGCAGAAGACTTAGCTTGGATCGCTCAGACTTTGGGCTTTGCTGACACACCAACATTTTTGGCCCAGTTACAAACGCACCGCGATACGGTGGCGGTTGAGTTTGAACGCTTGCTCGGCGCGTCCGATAACAAGGCTGCGGACTCTTCAGATTCTTCTAGGGCACAGGAAAGCCCTGACTCCAACCACTCTGACAATGCCACGCAAGCCGCACCAGCCATCACCAGCGCATTCTTTGATTTGCCGAGTCTCATGCCGCACTTGCAAGAAAAGTTGCGAGAAAGAGTCGCTGCGTGGGTGGATCTGCCTGCCGTACGCGGCATGCGTGAAGATGCCTTGCAAAGATTGATCAAACTTTTACAACGCACCCAACAGTGGCTACAAGAATCTCGTATCAGTGAAGACGCGGCTTTGCGCTGGTGCGACTGGTTAACACCCATGCTGCGTCGCGATAGCCACATTGCATTGTTAGCAGAGCGTCCGCGCGTACACGAACAGCTTGTGAAACTGCTTGGATTGGCGCGATGGCCGGCGCGTTATTTGATGCGCCATCCTGGCGTAATTGACGAGTTGGCCACAGACGCTTTGCTTGCTGAGCGTTTCGACGCTGTGGCATTTGACAGAGAGCTTTCCGTGCGATTGGATGCATTAACTTCTACCCATGAAGACGATGAGGAAAGTTTGCTCAACGTATTGCGTCGCGCCCACCATGCTGAAGTATTTCGCACCTTGGCGCGCGATGTACAAGGCCGCCTCACCGTCGAAGAAGTGGCAGATGACTTGAGCGCTCTAGCCGATGCTGTAGTAAGCATCGCCGGTCGCTGGGTCTGGCAGCGCATGAAGCAACGCCATCGCGATACGCCACGCATTGCAATCTTGGCGTATGGAAAACTAGGTGGCAAAGAGTTGGGGTATGGCAGCGATTTGGACATTGTGTTTGTCTATGACGACCCCCACGAGCAAGCAGGTGAAATCTACGCTGTTTATGTGCGCAAACTGATCCATTGGTTGAGCGTTAAAACCAGCGAAGGTGATTTGTACGAAATCGATACCGCCTTGCGGCCAAATGGCAATTCGGGTTTGCTCGTCACGTCACTCGACGCCTTTGAGGATTACCAAACCCAACGCGGCAGCAACACGGCGTGGACATGGGAACACCAAGCCATGACGCGCGCGCGCAGTTGTGGTGGAGACACAGCATTGCAAGAAAAGCTCGAAGCGGTTCGTGAAGAAGTTATCAATGCACCTCGCGATCACCACGCATTGAAAGATGAAATCATCGCTATGCGCAACAAACTAAGTGCCGCACGCCCGGTCAAACCAGATGTGTTTGATGTCAAGCACAGCGCAGGCGGCATGGTAGATGTGGAGTTTGCGGTCCAGTATTTGGTGTTGGCGTTTGCGCATCAACACCCAGCGTTGTTAGCTAACGTTGGCAATATTCAGTTGTTGGAACGCAGCGAGCTGGCTGGTTTGCTACCATCAGGCGTCGGTGTTGCTGCAGGCAATGCTTACCGCGCGTTACGCAAAGTACAACACCAAGCGCGACTTGACGAATTGGCTACGCAAATTCCACTCTCTCAAGCGCAGGGATGGCGCGAAGATGTGTTGGCACTATGGCGTGCCGTGTTTGGGAATTAATGCAGAGTTCAGCGCTTATTGCGCGCGGATTTTCTGAACCAATGCTGTCGTCGAATAGCCCGATACAAAGGGAATCGCTTGTGCGCGTCCGCCATACGACACGACCAATTGGGTTTCGGCCAGTGTCGCCATGTCGTAATCACCGCCTTTGACCAAGATATCGGGACGCAGCGCATCGATGATTTGGTAGGGCGTGTCCTCATCAAACCAGGTGACCAAACTCACACTCGCCAAAGCCGCCATCAAAGCCACTCGATCTTCCAAGGTGTTGAGCGGGCGATCGTCGCCTTTACCTAAGCGTTTAGAAGATGCGTCCGTATTGAGCGCCACCACCAAACTCGCACCCAAACTGCGCGCTTGTGCCAAATACGTGGCATGGCCGCGGTGCAACACATCAAACACACCGTTGGTGAAAACAACCGGGCCTTTTTCACGCAATTGCGCGATGCGCGATACAGCCTCTTGGGGTGAAGCAATTTTTGTTAAAAAATCTGGCTCGGCTAGGGCTCTCTGCATAGTGGCATCATTCTAGATTGATCAATTCCAGAACCCTGTGAAGGGAATTTGCTTGTTCCCATCACAAATCTCCCATATTCAGCCATGATGCCGTTATGAAACAACTATTTATCCCATTCTTATTGCTCTGTTTTGGCTTTGGTAATAGCGCCTTGGTTTTAGCAGCAACCGAGCCTTCTGTTTCTGCCAACACAGCTTCTGTGCCATGTCCCAAGTTACTGCAACACACCATGCTCAGGCTGCAAGATGAAAAGCCACAAGCGCTTTGCCAATATGCTGGACAAGTGGTGTTGGTTGTCAACACGGCAAGCTTTTGCGGATTTACGTCGCAGTACAAAGGCCTAGAAGCTCTGCACGCCAAATACAAAGATCGCGGCTTGGTGGTGTTGGGTTTTCCAAGCAATGATTTTTCGCAAGAGCCTGAGAGCAACGCCAAAATCGCTGATTTTTGCGACAACACGTTTGGCGTGAAATTTCCTATGTTCACCAAAACATCTGTGCGTGGAGCTGACGCCATACCGTTATTCAAACAATTGACTGAACAAACTGGTACTGCGCCTAAATGGAATTTTTACAAATACTTGATCAGCCGCGACGGCAAGACGGTCAAAAGCTATGGGTCCATGACCGGCCCGCAAGACAAAGGTTTTGTCAGCGAGGTTGAAAAATTACTTGCTGCAAAGGACTCTCGTTAATGCGTAAACGGGTTGCCGTTATCGGTTCGGGTATTTCTGGTTTATCTGCGGCCTACCATTTACGCAACCAAGCAGACGTCACCTTATTTGAAGCAGGCTCTTATTTTGGGGGCCATACGCATACCGTGGATGTCACATTGCCGAGCCCACAGGGTATGGTGACGCACGGTGTTGACACTGGGTTTTTGGTTTTTAATGAGCGCACCTACCCTGGACTGATTGGACTTTTCGCAGAACTGCAGGTTCAGACTTCTGCGTCTGACATGTCTTTTTCGGTACAAACCCCGCGCGCTTCGGGACAACGCGCCATGGAGTGGAGTGGCTCCAACTTAAATACCGTATTTGCACAACGCAGCAATTTGTTCAGCCCCACATTTTTAGGCATGTTGCGCGATGTGTTGCGCTTCAACACATTGGCCAATGCTTTGGCTGATCGTGGCCAAGACCATGCATTGATGCAACCCTTAGGTGAGTTTTTAGAAACACACAAATTTGGGTCTGCATTTCGCCACTGGTATCTGTTGCCCATGCTAGGTTGCATATGGAGCTGCCCTACTGATCAAATGTTGCAATTTCCTGTTGCCACCATGGTCCGTTTTTGCCACAACCATGGGTTGATCCAAGTGGTGAACCGCCCGCAATGGTTCACGGTCACCGGTGGTGCCAAGCACTATGTTGAAAAGTTATTGCAACATATTCCACGCACACACTTACAAACACCTGTTCAGCGTATAGAGCGCAATGACGTTGGCGTGCGCGTTTTCACGGCAGGTGGGGCAGAGGATTTTGATGGCGTGGTATTGGCTTGCCATGCCAACCAAGCTTTGTCACTTTTGGCGCAACCCACGCCACAAGAACAGGCATTGCTTGGAGCGATTCGCTACCACCCCAACAAGGCGGTCTTGCATACGGACACATCGGTCATGCCAAAGAAGAAGCTTGCATGGGCCGCGTGGAACTATGAACGCGCCACAGATTTAGGGCTTGAATCTAGCCGAGTCTGCTTGCATTACTGGATCAACCGTTTGCAGCCTCTTCCGTTTTCACAAGATGTGGTGGTGTCGCTCAATCCAGTTCGCGGTATCGACCCCAGCAAAGTGCTGGGTGAGTATGACTATGCGCATCCCGTGTTTGATCTTGCTGCCATCAAAGCACAGTCACAGTTACCCAGCTTGCAAGGCCAGCAAAACACATGGTATGCAGGTGCATGGATGGGTTACGGGTTTCACGAAGATGGATTCAAAGCCGGTCGTGATGCTGCATCAGGAATATTGGCCGCATGACTATTAACGCTCATCAACCGCTTATCGGTTTTGGCCAAGTGCGCCACACCCGATTGCGGCCTGCGCGTCATGCATTCGCATACGGCACTTTTTTTCTGATGCTGCCTATGCGCTCGTTAGCCGTGCTTAATAGCAAAGCACTCGCTGTCAACCGCTTTGGCGCCATCAGCTTTCACGACCGAGACCATGGTGATGGTCGCGATGCGTCTCAAGGCGGCGCATTGGCTTGGCTAGATGCGTTGCTGCACAGCGAAGGCATAGCTGATGCCAATGGCGAAGTGTGGCTGCATTGCTACCCGCGCATATTTGGTTTTACTTTCAAACCAGTAAGTTTTTGGTATTGCCATGACAGATCGGACCGTCTGCGCGCCATTGTGGTTGAAGTGAACAACACATTTGGTGAACGCCATTGCTATTTATTAGACAAACCACAATGGGGCATCGAACAAGCCGCTGACAAGGTGTTTCATGTATCGCCCTTCTGTAGCGTGGAAGGGCAGTATCGTTTTCGGTTTATGCGAACCTCAGACCGCACTGTTGCTCGGATCGACCACGACGATGCATTAGGCGCTTTGATACAAACCAGTGTGAGCGGCCATCTGGTTGCGTTGACCACACGTTCCCAATGGCAGGCTTTGCTTCGCTATCCTTTAATGACGGTGATGGTGGTGGTGCGCATCCATTGGCAAGCTTTCAAGTTGTGGCGAAAAAAAGTAACATTTTTCTCTAAGCCCACGCCCCCGCAAGATTTTGTGACCCGTTGATATTTTTGAGGCCCCTTGATGACTATTTCAAATTCAACGTCTTTTGTTAAAGCTGATGCGCTGCATGAAACCATGCCCGCGTCTGTAAAACGCATCGTTGGTTTACTTGAACAGCTGCAACACGGCGTATTGACATTGCATTGGCCTGACGGCCAGGTCTCACAATTTGGCCAAGCCCATGGCGATGAATTGCACGCTGATTTGCATCTGCATAACTGGGAACCTTTTTCGCAGGCGATGAAGTCTGGCGACATTGGTTTTGCGGAGAGCTTTATTGCAGGCGATTGGACTTCTAGTGACGTCACCAGTTTGTTGCGCCTTTTTATTGCCAACCGCAAACATATTGACGACTTGATATTTGGCCATTGGCTAGGCCGCACGTATTACCGCATCAAACATTTCCTCAAACGCAACACCCGTAGCAACAGTCAAAAAAATATCCAAGCCCACTACGACCTAGGTAACGACTTTTACAAACTGTGGCTAGATGACACCATGAACTATTCATCGGCGTGGTTTGATGGCGATTTTTCTTCAACTACTTCTCATGCACAAAGTGCCAAAGTACGCCGTGCATTGCATATGGCTGGTGTTCAAGCAGGCAGCCGTGTGATGGAGATTGGGTGCGGTTGGGGTGCCTTGGCAGAAATGGGCGCGGTTGATTTTGGCGCGCAGATGTATGGCGTAACGCTTAGCCATGAGCAGTTGGCTTTTGCACAAGTGCGCCTGCACCGAACCAGCGGACAAGCGCCTGAGCAATTGCGACTACAAGACTATCGCGATATCAACGATGGCCCCTACGACGCCATCTGTTCTATTGAAATGATTGAAGCTGTGGGCCAGGCCTTTTGGCCCGAGTACTTTGCAACCATCGCCCGCCTACTTAAACATGGTGGTAAAGCGTGCGTGCAAAGCATCGTGATTGATGACGCGCTCTTTGATCGCTATATCCACAGCACTGACTTCATTCAACAATATATTTTCCCGGGTGGTTGCCTGCCTTGCCCGAAAGAGTTTCAAGCGCAAGCGGAACGCGCTGGTCTTCGCATCGTCGACGACATGTCTTTTGGATTGGACTATGCGGAAACACTGCGCCGCTGGCGGGTTAAGTTCTTAGAAGAAAAATCCAAAGTGCTGCAACTTAACTTTGATGAACGCTTTATGCGCATTTGGGAGTTTTACCTGTGTTACTGCGAAGCGGCGTTTGAAGAAAAAAATATCGACGTTGTGCAATACACCTTAGAGAAAATTTGATATGCCTTTAAACCCTCGTATCACCCAGTGGCAGGGCCGCAGCGTTTGGCTGATTGGTGCATCGAGTGGCATTGGCTTGGCTACGGCCAAAGCCCTGCATGCCGCAGGCGCACGTGTCACAGTATCTGCGCGTAAAACAGAATTACTCGATGCATTTGTCCAATCGCATACAGGTGCGCAAGCCATTGCCTTAGATGTCTGCGACACGCAAGCTGTCCAAGCCGCCACGCAACAAGTTCTTCAATCGCACGGCATCGATGTAGTGGTGTATTGCTCGGGACATTACAAGGCCGTTCGCGCCAACCGCTACTCTTTAGAAGAAATGGTGCGCCATCAAGAGGTGAACTATCTTGGTGTTGCGCGTGTTCTAGATGCTGTCTTGCCGATTTTTCTGGATCAAAAACGCGGTCACATCAGCCTGATTGCTAGTGTTGCCGGTTACAGCGGCTTGCCTAATAGTTTGGCTTATGGGCCCACCAAAGCAGCGATGATCAATTTGGCAGAGTCTTTGTATTTCGATCTCTCGCCCTTAGGCATTGGTGTAAGCGTGGTCAATCCTGGTTTTGTGGCTACGCCTTTGACTGCGCAAAACAAGTTCGATATGCCAGCGTTGTTGCAGCCCGAGCAAGCCGCCGCCTATATGCTTGAAGGCTGGGCGGACGGAGAGTTTGAGATTCACTATCCCAAACGTTTTTCACGTTGGTTGAAGTTCATGCGCCTCTTGCCTTACCGTTGGTACTTTG
>SXGQ01338068.1_pt1 | contig 17958 bp, 34 predicted proteins | sample 3178371 | NCBI WGS metagenome assembly SXGQ01 (sample SAMN11356859, study PRJNA531348) | freshwater metagenome | isolation source: freshwater sample F1-20 | place: China: Fuxian Lake, Yuxi | collected 2017-12-25 | reverse complement strand
TCAAAAGTTACTTCGATTTGAGGAATTCCTCTTGGAGCTGGCATAATACCATCTAAGTGGAAACGTCCTAAAGTTCTATTATCCTTAGCCATTGCTCTTTCACCTTGAAGAACATGTAGTTCAACAGAAGGTTGGTTATCAGAAGCTGTAGAGAAAGTTTCACTTTTCTTAGTTGGGATTGTTGTGTTAGCTTCAATTAACTTAGTAAACACACCACCCATAGTTTCAATTCCTAAAGAAAGTGGAGTTACATCTAAAAGAAGTACGTCAGTAATACCACCAGTTAAAACTGCCCCTTGGATAGCCGCTCCTAAAGCAACAACTTCATCAGGGTTAACAGATTTGTTTGGTTTCTTACCAATGTAGTTTTCAATTGCTTCTTGAATAGCTGGGATTCTTGTAGATCCACCAACAAGAATAACTTCATCAATATCAGATGTTTTCAATCCAGCACTTTTCAAAGCACTTTTAGCACAAGCGATAGCTCTGCCAACTAACTTAGCTGTAAGTTGTTCAAACTTAGACTTAGTTAATTTTTTCACAAAGTGAAGTGGCATTCCATCTCTTGCTGTGATGTAAGGTAAGTTAATTTCAGTTTCGGATGTAGAAGATAATTCGATTTTAGCTTTTTCAGCCGCGTCTTTTAATCTTTGAAGTGCCATTGCATCTTTAGAAAGATCCATAGAGTTCTCAGACTTAAACTCTTCAACCATCCACTCGATAACTGCGTTATCAAAGTCGTCACCACCTAAGTGAGTATCACCATCAGTTGATTTAACTTCAAATACACCATCACCGATTTCTAATACAGAAACGTCATGAGTACCACCACCACAGTCAAATACTAAAATTTTAGAGTCTGTATTTTTCTTATCTAAACCATAAGCTAAAGCCGCCGCAGTTGGTTCGTTGATAATTCTTTCAACTTTCAAACCAGCGATCTCACCAGCTTCAATAGTCGCAGTTCTTTCAGCGTCACCGAAGTAAGCTGGTACAGTGATTACTGCTCTTTTAACTTCATATCCTAAGTAATCTTCAGCTGTCTTTTTCATTTTCTGAAGGATCATTGCTGAGATTTCTTGTGGTGTGTAATCTCTATCGTCGATTTTAACTGCTGGTACGTTATTCTTAGAAGTTACTTCATAAGGAACTCTAGTAATTTCGTCTTTACATACGTTAAAGTCTTTACCGATAAATCTTTTAACTGAGTAAATTGTTTTCTTTGGATTAGTTACCGCTTGTCTTTTCGCAGGGTCTCCGATTTTTCTATCGTTTTCAGTGAAACCAACCACTGATGGTGTTGTTCTTTTACCCTCGGAGTTGGTAATGACAATTGGTTCGCCGTTTTCAACGACAGCAACTGCCGAATTTGTGGTTCCGAGATCCACACCTATAATTACATCTTTCGCCATAATTTATTTATTTTTTAACTTATTTTTTCAATTACTATGCCATATTAAATATACTGAAAAAATGTCATATTTAATGTAACACTAAAGTTATAGTGAGTATTATACTAAAAGTTTATGGTAATGACTAAGGAACGGAGTAAAATTAATTTTAATATATACTAAAAATAATTTATAATATATTAAAAGATCCAATAACATTAGAAACCAAGTATGTTGGACAAACAAACGATGTTGATAGAAGATATAGAGATCATATTAGAAGATCTCTTAAAGATGATGATAACGAATACGACACTTATAAATCAAGATGGATTAGAAAGGTTATCAATCAAGGTAATAAACCTTTATTAGAAGTAATAGATGAGTGTAATACTTATGATGAATCAAATGAAAAGGAAAAATATTGGGTAAATCATTTTTCCAAAAGTGGTTCATCTCTCACCAATTCACATTCAACAGATGTGACAGAGCATTCAGAAGAAACAAGAAAGAAAATGTCTTCTGCTAAAAAAGGTAAAAAATTAGAAGAAATAGTCGGTGAAGAGAAGGCACTTGAAATGAAAAAAATCTATTCAGGAAAAATGAAACTAAATAATATCAATAAAATGGATGATCCACTTGTTAGAGAAAAGATAAGTGATTCATTGAAAGAGTATTTTTCAAAACCGGAAAATCATTGGGCATATGGTAAAAAAATGTCAGAAGATCACAATGAAAAATTAAGATTGGCAAAATTGAATAATCCTAAAAATGTAGGAAATAGAAAACCTAAAACAGAGGAACAAAAAGAGAAAATAAGAAACTCGGTAATTGGTCGGAAAGTTTTAAGATTTAAAATATTACAATATGATTTGAATATGATTTTTATAAAAGAATGGGATAGTATTAGAGACATACATAGGGATGATCCAACATTAAATCGAACAAGTATATCAAATTGTTGTAAAGAAAAAAGGTCTAATTATGCTGGATATATTTGGAAGTATAAAATCGAACAATAATATATAGTTTATGAAATTTTTAAAAGAATTTTCAAATTGGAATCCAGTTGTTAATAAAGAAGTGGTTGATTTTATTGAAAAGAATAAAACAAGACTTATACATTTATGGGATAAAGATAAATCCGAAGAAGAAAATATGGAATTTTTAACTAATTATTTTACAGAGTATCCTGAGTTAATGGATGGTAGTATTGATTTAAAAAATATAACTTCAGTTAGTCCTCAATCTGGAATTAAAAATATGGCACCTATCGTGATGAACATAGGTGGAGTTAAAGATTTTAAATCAAAATAAATTATAATTCTAAAAGATTTGGAAGGTAATATCACCCGAAAATGATATTACCTTAATAACCAATTTAAAAGAATTTTGTAATAAAAATGAATTATCAGAAAGAACTCTAAGAACATTTAAAAATAGAGGACCTGTCAATTTACAAATTAGAAAGAACTATAATAAAAATATAGAAAGAACTATTGGTTGGTCTTGTTACTCTCTATAAATAATCTAGCTCTCTCAAGTTTATTTGTATTTTTTAATATCCAATCATTAGATATAGATTCCAATGAATCTATATCTTTTATATACTTCATAGTATCTGAGAACTCTATATCATTTTTATATAATAATGCAAATTCTTTTATAGATTTAATTTTCTCATACTCATTATATAATTTCAAAATTCTTTTAATTTTATTATTAATAGAATTTATAACAATATGTGTAATTTCATCTACTCTATTTCTCAAAATATCATCGTTTTTTAATTCTCCTATTATATCATCTATTTTTTCATCAACAATTAATTTTATTAATTTATTCTCATGATATAAATCCTCTGTATATATAGAATGTAAATTTCTATACCAAGATGTTTTTATCTTAATAAATAAACCATTTTCAAATTGAACTATCCAACCTTCTTTATCTTCAACAGAATGGCTCAATTCTATCAATTCATCTAAAGTACCAACATCAGATGGAGCCACTTTTAATGAACCTATTTTATCTGAATAGTTAGATAAATCTAAGTATTCACCAGTCTTGTTATTTCTTAATCTTAACAATATTAATTCTTCATCAGAATATCTCAATACTATTCTGTTATGTGGTGCCACATACTCAAATACAGCAACCAAATCGTTATCTAAAGTCCAGTTAACAAAATCTTTTAATTCCCTATTAGAATTGTAAAGACGCATCATTCCCATTGCTTGGTCAGACTCGAAAGACATTTTAGACTTAGCAAGAACTCTACCGTTTGGTAATCTTATGAATGAAGCAACTGATCCATCTTCTTTGTTATAGATAGACTTTATTTCATAATCTTTTACAAGAGAGTATTGAGAATCTTCAACTTGGTTTAAGTTAAAGAATTTATGTAATAATAAATATCTATTGTAAAGTGAACCATCTTCATTGAAAACAAAAGTTAAACCTCTCATCTCGAAAAAATTATCACTATATCTTTTTATTATTTTCATAATACAAATATAGTTTATATTTTTCAATAATGATTGTTTTTTAAAAAATTTAATTCCTTATTTGATATAGAGTTTATACCAAACTTATTTATTTTGTATAATATAGAATCTTTTGTAAGATCATCTGGTCTATATTTTACAAAATCCTTTATAAATCCTTCGATTAATTTTGATCTGTTTATCTCATCTGTTTTACATATTTCGTCAAATAATGAATATAAATCACTATCAATTGTAAATGTTTTTGTTATTTTTTTGCCCATATTTATAAATATTTTTATGTCTAAAAATGTCTAAAAATGTCTAAAATTCATTTTTATAATTTAATATATATTATATAAAATAAAGATGAAAAGATGAAAAATGAGTTTATAATAGAAGAATTTAGATTAAAATTCAATGATATTAATATTTTTTGGTTAAATAGATATGTTAAATTTTTATCTATATTTAAATTAGATAAAAATATTAAAAATGAAACTCAAAAACATCATATATTACCTAAGTCTATATTTGTAGAATATTCTGATTTAAATGCAGATAAATGGAATTGTTGTATATTATCAAATAGAGCACATATTATAGCACATTATATTTTAGCAAAAGCTATAGGTGGTAATATGTGGGCACCTTTAAATTTTTATAACAAAGGTTATAATTTTAATTCAAGAATAATATCAGAAATAAATAAAAATAATTCTATTAATTTATCAAATAGAATGAAGAATAAAGTTTTAGCAAAAGATATATCAGATAATAAAATTATCTTAGTCGATTCATATTTGTTTAAATTGGATGATAATTTGGTGGGTATGAATAAAGGAAATAAAGAAATTGGTGATAATATATCAAAATCATTGAATAAAATTGAATCAAATGGTAAAACAGTTGCTCAAAATAGAGCATTATCAGGTGATAAAAATCCAATGTTTGGAATGACAGGTGATAAAAATCCATTTTATGGTAAAAGTCATTCAGATGAAACCAAGAAGATTTTATCAGATAAAAAAAGTGGTAAATCATTAGATGAAAAAACCAAGAAAAAAATATCAGATAAACTAAAGGGTGTTAAAAAGAAAAATACAAATGGTTATAAAAAGTTTTTATATCTAATATACAAAGATGATGAAATAATTTTCTCTGCATATGATCAAAGGGATATATCAAATTATTTAAATAAGAATGAATTACCTTCGCTTTTTAGATTAAAAAAATCTGATTTATTAAATTTTAAATTTAGAAAGGTTCTCAAAGCCGATTGAAATTAATTCATCATCAGTCATATCTTTTATTAACTTACCATCTAATATTATATCACCATTTATTTTTATTAATATACCATCATTTGATTCTATTTCAACAACATTTCTGACAAAATCATTATAATTTGCTAATCGATAGTTGAATATAGATATATTGTATCCATCAACTACAAATCTAGCTTCGTAGAATGGAGCTTCGTTACCTTGAGTAAGAGCTACAGCTTGATTATATGTTAATAGATTATACATTTCAATTTTATTTAGAATACAAATATACAAAAATAATTGAAATGTGGTTTGATTATTTCTTATTTTCTTTTAAGTATCTTTCGATAACTCTACCACGTAGCTCAGTAGTTGAAAATGAATGCTTTCTAGCATTATAATACATTTCAATATATTCTAAATCTTTTCCGGTGAAATCTTTATCTCGATACTCTTCACCAACTATTCTAACATTAATAGGGTATGAGTAAAGAATGTCTAGTAAATCTTTCTCAGTTGCGTAAACAACAACTTCATCAACATATTTACAAGCTTCTAATTGAATGAAACGCTCAACGACACTTTGAACTGGTTTGTTTTTTTCTGGACGATCAATAGTAGGATCTGTTTGTAAACCTACAATTAAGTAGTCACAAACAGACTTAGCCTCTTTCAACATCATAATATGACCAGCATGAAATAAGTCGAAACAGGAACAAGTAAAACCTACTTTTCTCATAACACATTTTTAATATTTTCTGGGATTTCATCTATTGAAATCTCTGTTTCTCTAATACCACTTTTTGTGTTCTTAACTAAGATAAATACAAACTCTGTTTTATTGTCATATTTTCTTCGAGCATGGTAATAGTCGTCTATACTATATAATCCGTGTATAGTACCAATGTGTTTTCTATCTTCTATATAATTTGTTTTCATATCGTATTATATAGAAGTTCTGATAAAATGTTTAATCCATTGAGGATTTTGCGGCTTCGTATTGTTTTTCAGAAAGAACTTTAACAGATTTACCATTGAAATCTTCTTTAGTTAAATACTTGCTAGTTTTCAACTGTTTCTGTAAGGAAAGTACAAAAGGATTTGTTCCTTCATACTTTTTAATCTTTTTGTTCCATTCAATTTTTTCTTCAATTGTCATATTCCTATTTCATTTAATTTTTCTTGTCTCCAATCACTGATTGATATAAATCTATTACATGAATACCAAAATCTTTGTCCGGATTCATTTTCGATGGAGTAGTATATTTCTTTTGGATTATTAAAGTCCATAATATCAGTATCAAGAACCTCATAGACTTTATCTATTATTAGATGATCTCCACCACCTTTATATTGTTCAATTATATTTTTATGAATAGATAATTCATAATCATCTTCATCATCTATAACATCTTTGTGATTATTTTTACAAACTACTTTCATATTCCCAAATCATTTAATCTATCGTCTCTTATTTCATCTACTGTCTTAAAGTGTGAATAATCAACTGGCCACAAACCACCACCATTCTTTATTAATTGACATTTACCCCATTTATGATCTTTAAGAGCCCATCTAATATCACCTTCATTTACTTCGAGAGTTCCCCATACTTCATCCTTTTGTCTTATTCCCTTAACACAAATTACTTTTATGTAATATTCGTCTCCATTTGGTGCTAACATCATATTCCCAATTCATTTAGTTTATCTTCTCTCAATTCTTCTTTAGTTCTAAAGTTATTTTTAATAAAGTCAAATTTACGTTCTATATATTCACTGCCATATAGATTGTGATTTAAGGTAGTAGAAATTATGTTACCCAATTCATCATAATCGATATATAATACTTCATATTCTTTTCCCTTATCAAATAAGGGCCAACCCCAACCATTATTAATTTGGTTAATACAAATTAATTTATCACCAATTTCCATGATACTTTTTTGACAAAGTTAATCATTTTTTAATGATAATTGTGTATCTTCTAAAATATTTTCAACTCGATTTATATTATATGTTACCCATCTTTTCTCGGTTGGATAATAAACTTTAACCATAACATATCCTAAATCACTTACATATACATTCTCTAATAGTCCTTCTCCAATTGGTGTGTTTAATTTATGTTTCATTTTCAAATTTTTTTGAGTATATATTATACAATAAACTTTATGTTTATATTATTCTATAATAAAGAAAAATATTATAATATTATGACAATTAATATATATCCTGAAGATATAGTTAAAAGATGCTTGTGGGACACTTATGTTTATTATATCATAGGTGGTTCTGATAAAGAAGCTGAAAGAGTATTAAAAGAAAATAAAGAGGTTACTATCTCTGAGCAAGATTCTCTTGTAATTGGACTTTTAAAAGTTATTGAAACTGATAACTTAATCTTTAAATTCAATACTTATGTAATTGAAATATTAACTAACAAATCTTCAAAGGTAAATGAATACCTTCTAATTAGAAAAAAAACATTTGATTCAGCAATTGACAAGTTTTTAGATAAGTTTCCTGATTATTGGGTACCTAGTGCTTCATATGCCAAATCTTTAAAAGAACTAGTTGAATATGTTGATAACATTAAATTAGAAGTTGAGAAATTAGAAATACACAAAGTAGTTGATAAAAACGTAACTTATGAGTTTTATAACTCAGCAACAATAAAAAAATTATTAAAATTCAATTATTAATTATGGACAAAAAAGAAATGAAAATTGATGAGGATAATGTTGTAGATTTAACTGGTAAAGATCAGGAAATCGTATTGGAGGATAATCCAAGATTACACGTTAGTGTACTTGAACAACAATTAGAAGAAGCTAATAGTAAGTATATGCTTCTTTATGCTGATTTTGAAAACTATAAAAGAAGATCTTTCAAAGAAAAAGAAGAGTTAAAGAACAATACTAAAGTTTCTATGATTACTTCTATTCTTGATATGGATAATGATATTTCATTGGCTATTAAAAACATTAAAGATGAAAGTGCTAGAGAAGGTGTTGAACTAATCGCTAGTAAAGTTGAGAAGTTCTTAAAAGGTCACGGAATCGAACCTATTCAAACTGAAACTTATGATGAAGAATTACACGAAGTTATTTCAATTTTACCTATTGGTGAGAAGAAAGTAGTTGATGTTGTAAGTAAAGGATATACAATTGATGGTAAACCGTTCCGTTATCCAAAAATTATTTTAGGTGAATAATGATTAAAAAATTTGATGATATACCTCTTAGTGAAAAATTAGACAACGATCTATTTAGAAATGGTTTAATAAAAACCATGCTAACGGGTGTTCACAATGAAAGGTTAAAGGCATCATTTGAGGTGGAAATAAACCACGTCATAGATAACAGAAGAGAGATTTTCAAAAATGATTTAATAGTTGGTGAGATTTATCTTGATGATGATAAACTTGAAGATTTAATATTACCTTCAATAAGAAGAGCTTGGTCTATGATTTTTGTTAATCCTCCAACTCTTTTTACCAAAAGTAGTAATGATAAGAGATTGGAGTTGTTTGAATTAAACTGGGATATTGATCAATATATTGATTATGCTTTAGATATCTTACCTAAGGTTAAAACATCATTAAAAGATTTTGAAAATATCGATAGAACAGCACATACTTTAGAACTTATTGTACAAAATTATATAAATGGTTTAATAGAGAAGTGTAGAAACAAAACTGAAGATCAAATAAAAATAGAAATTAGAGACTTAAAGATTAAAAAGACATTGAAATGAATTGGTATATAGAAAGTAGTAGAACTGATAAAGGATATTTAGACAAAGTTAATTCAACAGTTGAAGAAGTTATGAATTGGTTTTGTGATGAAGTTTCTTTAATTGATGAAGAAGATTTCGACGAAGAAAAAATAGTTTCTCTTTGTAAAGAGATTTTTGATCAACTACCAATATTGAGATTCAAAAGAAAGTCTGATCTAAAATGGTCTAATTTCGAAGAATGTTTTTGGATTATCTATAATAGCCAAACAACTATTAGATTTAATGATCCCTTGAAATCAATTAAAAGGGATATAATTATAAATAATATATTAAAAGGAAAATAAAAAATAACTGATATGTCAAAAGATTACTATAATATTTTAGGTGTTAATAAAGGAGCTACCGAAGAAGAAATTAAAAAAGCTTATCGTAAGATGGCTATGAAATATCACCCAGATAAAAATCAAAATAATCCAGAGGCAGAGGCTAAGTTTAAAGAAGCCGCTGAAGCATATGAAACATTGTGTGATTCTCAAAAAAGATCACACTATGATAGATTTGGATCAGGTGGTGGAAATCCATTTGGTGGAGGTGGAAGTCCATTTGGTGGACATGGTTTTTCTATGGATGATATCTTTAGTCAGTTCGGTGATATATTTGGTGGGGGTGGAAACCCATTTGGTGGAAGACCTCAACAAAGAAGATCTAGAGGAGGTGATTTAAGAATAAAAGTAACTCTTAATATAGATGAGGTTTTAAAAGGAACTACTAAAAAATTAAAATATAAAAGACAAGATACTTGTCAAAGTTGTAGCGGTCGAGGTGGTTCTGACATAAGAACTTGTTTACCTTGTAACGGAACTGGTCAACGTGTAGTTGTTCAAAATACACCATTTGGTCAAGTGAGAACTCAAACAACTTGTCCAGACTGTGGTGGTAGTGGTGAACAAATACACAATAAGTGTGGTGTTTGTCACGGAGATGGAACAACTCTTAAAGAACAAGTTGTTGATGTTGAAATACCAGCTGGAGTTTCAAATGGAATGCAACTAAAAATGAGTGGATATGGCAATCATACTAGAAATGGATTACCAGGTGATCTTTATGTTATAATAGAAGAAGCTCAAGACTTCTCATTTAAGAGAGAGAATAATAATATAATTGTTGAGAAAACAATTTCTGTTATTGATGCTCTTTGTGGATCAAATATAACTGTAAAAACTCCACACGGTGATATTCCTGTTTTAGTTGAAGCTGGTACAGAACACGGAAAAACTATTAGAATATCCGGTAAAGGAGTTCCTGATTTGAATTATGGATTAGGAGATCTTTATATCAAGTTTGCGATTAAGATACCGAAAGATATTCCACTTGATGAAAGAGCCGTTTTAGAAAAATTTAAAAACTCAAATACATTCAGAGTATGAAAAATAAATTAGATATATTAGAATCATTTAGAAATGTAATGCAAGATACATATTTCTCAAAGGATTGGATAAAAAAATCAATACTCCAATTAAATGATAAGGAAATAAGAATGTATAAAATACAGAAAATATGGAGGATAAAATAATCTTAAAAGGTGAACTTCAAAAATTTAACCAAGAATATAAAAGTAGATATAGAATGTATCTAACTGATGAAGAATGGTTTAATTGTATTAAAAATATACTCAGAATGAGGAAAATAAAAAATCTGTTCAAATTATGAACAGGTTTTTTTTATTAGAACTCTAAGTTCTTATGTTTAGCTTTTCTAGAATAATCTTTTACAGATTTATGAACTTTATGTTTAGCAGTCCAACCAGTTGCGTTTTCCAACTCGATTTCTCTTGAAGCCTTTTTGAATGCTTTGATAGTATCTTCAGTTGTAAATTTTCCTATGTTAATTTTCCCTTTCATAACCGTTCTGTTTTGTTATACAAATATACTAATTATTTCGATATTGCAAAAATAATATATAATAAAAATAATTTTTTTTATGGCAGACTTAAATGGATATGGGAATGAATACGTTCCTTACCAAGGTGGATATACAATTGAAGAGATGGTTGATTTAATTCAAACTGAGTTAACTATCGCATGTGCTCTTCCTAAAACTCTACCTGATGCTAGTATCAGACAAGTTATTGAGAATAGAGCTTTACCTTATTTTTATAGATGGTATCAATACGCAGTTCAGAAAATGTACTTTTTAATTAAAAAAGAAGCTTTCTTCACAGAAGAGTTTACAGCTTATAGATATGTAGAAGTACCTTGTGAAATACAATCAGTTACATATCTTTATGAAGTTAGAGGTGAAAGTTTATTTCAATTAGGTATCAATACTCCAAACTTATCAGTTAACTTAGGGGTTACTAACCAACCTTACTTATCATCATATGTTACAACAATTGGTGAATTAGGTATGTATAAAACGTTACTTGATAATATGAGTGATTTATTGAATATGTTAAATAAATATACACTTAAACACCACTTTAATCATCTAAATCACAGAATACATATTTTAACTGACGTTAAACATGATGTTGTAATGGAGGCTTATGCTAATATACCAAGAGAAAACTTATTTAAAGATGATCTTTTTTATAAGTATTGTGTTGGTTGGAGTAAAGTTATGTTAGGTAATATGGTTGGTCGTTATGATTTTCAACTACCGGGCGCGGTCAAAATTAATAGTGCTGACTTAGTATCACAAGGACAAGCTGAAGTAAAAGAAGTTGAAGAAGAAATCAAGGGTCAGTCAAATTCCTCATTTTTCTTTATGGTTAAGAAATAGTTTACCAGGGAGTGTTAATTTTTATATATAGTATATGGAAGGAATAAAATATACTATTTATAAACTTATTGATCCTAGTTCTAATGAGATTAGATATATTGGATTAACATTTAATGATTTGAAGCAAAGACTTAAATCTCATTATTCAGAAAACTCAAAATCACATAAGTCAAATTGGGTTAAAAATTTAAAGTTAAATGGATTAAAGCCAATAATTGAACCAATTGAGGAGAATATATTATCATATGATGAAGTATGTGAAAGAGAAATATATTGGATTAATAAATTTAAAAGTGAGGGTCATCCACTGACGAATATGGATTCGGGTGGAAATAAAAATAAAAAAATGTCCGAAGAAACAAAGAAGAAGATGTCTGAATCACAGATTGAAAGGTATAAAAACTATAGACTTATTCTATCAGAGGAAACTAAAAAAGAACTGAGTATTAAAGCTAAAGAGCGTTTTAGTAAAGAAGAGGAACGTGATAAATTAAGGATATCTAATAAAAGATATGAGGATTCTAAAACAGATGAACAAAAATTAAAAGATATTTTAATTCAAGATTGTAAAAAAGTTTATCAATATGATAAAAATATGAATCTAATAAATATCTACCCATCAATAAACAACGCTGCTAAATTAAATAATTTATCTAGTAGTAATATATCAAAATGTTGTCAGAAAAAAGTTATAGCTGTCGGTAGTTTCATTTGGAGGTATGAAGATGATATAACACCACCTATCTACAAGAAGAAAAGAAAATAATAAAAAAACCCAGTCATTTGACTGGGTTTTTTGTTTTACTTATGAAATCTCTTAAAAGCGTTATCACTAATTTGTATCCATTGTACCTCACCACAATATTCTTCTAAAGTTCTACAATTTGTATAGGACATTGCTGACTTTAAATAATCGGTAAAGTTTTCACACCAACCGGGTAAAGTTGATTCAACTTTATTATATTTAGATATACCCTCACCAGTTTTTAAAACTTCTTTATTCCAAGACTTTTGAACTTCTTTAGTTGACATACCTCTATAATATTTATAAACATTTCCACCAGCTAAAAAAGACATTCTTGCTCTATCCATAGTAACTGGACAGAACTGATTATCGGAGTCTTTCATAAAAGTTTCACCACAACTTTCTAAACACTTATTGAAAATACCACCTAACATAACAGCATCAGCACCTAAAGCAAGTGCTTTAATTATATCTGAAAAGTTTTTAAAACCACCATCAGCAATAATCTTAGTTGGATTATCAACACCATAAGATAAGTCTTTACATTCTCTTATTAAAGAAGCCATTGGGTAATGTATCGAAACATTGGCTGAAGTTGTACAAGCAGAACCACCACCAATACCAACTCTGATCCAATCAACACCAATCTCACAATAACTTCTATAAGTTTCAGGGTTAGCAATATTACCAACCATCAATTCGACATTACTACCGAATTTTTCTTTAATACTTTTGGAGATATCCCAAAGTTTTTTCATATTTCCATTTGCAATATCAATAAGAACTTTTTTGGGAAAAGTTGCATCGGAATTAAACATTTCAATTATCTCATCTAATCCGTAAGAGTAAAAGTAATCATCATTTTTTACCACATCATACTTAATATTTCTTGGTAAGCAGATGTTTATATTATTACTTTCAAATTCTGAAATATTATTTTCATCAATAACGGTGTCCATAGGTGCTGTAAAAAGTGGTAATTTACCATCCAAAAAAGGATTTACTTCACTTCTCGAATAAATTTCAGAGATTATTTGAGGTACTATAGCAATATCATCCCAATCAAGTTTTATATCATTCATCATATATAAGTATTATTTTTTCATATGTCCATTAGAGGACAATTTTATTTAATATATATATTAAATAAATAGTTTTATGTTATTAACAAAGAAGATAAAAACGAAAATTGTACCATTAAATTATAATAGACTAAAAGAGTTTTATGATGTTAAAATGTATGATGTTATAGAGATTGATATAAGTCATTTATCAGATAAGAGTCCAATTATAATAGATTGTTGTTGTGAAATATGTGGTATTAATAAAAAACTGCAATACAGGGCATATTTGAGAAATAAGAGTAGATATGATTATTATTCATGTAAGGATTGTAAAAATAAAAAGACTAATATGACCAAAGAAAAAATATATGGGGATCCTAATTTTAACAATTCAGAAAAGATGATAAAAACAAAAGAGAAAAGTGGTATTTATATACCACTCGAATCTGTTAAAGATTTTGACAAATATAGAAAATTAGTCAATAGAATAACAAATAGAAATAGAAAATATATATTTGAAACTTGGAATGGTATAGATTTTTATGATAATGAATATATTTATGAATATTTGGAATTAAACTCAAATAGTATGTTATATCCTACAATAGATCATAAAATTTCAATATATCAGGGATTTAAAGAAAATATACCACCTTATATTATAGGTGGTATAGAAAACTGTTGTATAACAAAAAGGAAAATAAATTTATTTAAAAGTAATAAAATGGATTTTACCTATTAATAAAAACTATACTTATCTTCTTCTTTGATACAATAAATTGAAACTGGATATAATTTAATTTGTTCAGATTCTTCTTCTACAAGAAATCTAAGTGTACCATCAATAATTTCTTGATTAGAAATTTTAATAGTTGTGTTGTTTAACCCTTTTAAAATTGAGTGAACTTCTTCATCAACAGATTCTGTTAAAGAGATAAAGTTATTTTTACCTTTGATCTTACCCATTTCACCATCCTCAAAATAGGACTTTTCAATAATTGATTTCAAAATTTCTGAGTTATTAAACTCAACTTTAATTTCATGTTTTAACATATTATTTAGATTTAAAATTAATACTTAACTATGATAATGTATATTTATAGATGTTATATCTTCATCATCTATTTCATGTGAGGTTAATAGTTGTTGAAATAATTCAAAACTATCATATGGTCTGTAATCAGATTGATTTTTATTTATTTTCTTAATAATCGGTGTTAAAGATTTAACTTGAGAATTGGTAACTTCAATCTCTTTTCTATAATCTTCAGTATCTATAATCAAAAAAGCTCTCATATGTATTGTATATATTACACAGATAAAAGTTTTTTAATTTCTTCAGATCCATCCGGATTTGCTGAGTGAATAATATAGTCTGGAAAATCTATATTTTTTTCTTTACAATAGTCAAATAAATATTTAGCGCAATCTAGTCCTGTCCAAACTCGATTTTCATCTAAATTAAACCACTTCTCAAAAGTTAGTTTCTCTCTCAATTCTTCAACATCAGCCAAATCATAATCAAATGAGACTAGATCAGGAACTCCATTCTCATCTACCCACTTAACAAAGTCACCATAAGAACGAACTATATCCCAGTGTTTATGAAAAATAGTACAATTAACTCTACGTTGCCACATATAAGTAGCACAATCTCTGGGTATCCTCCAGTCATCTAAAAATAACATTTTAGAAGTATTGCTTATATGATCGAACGTTTTCATTTTTATTTTCAATTATTGACAAATATAATCAAAAAAGTTTAAACAAAACTATCTAATTAAAATATATACTTAAAATTAAATTACTATGGAAGAAACTATATTAAAAGAGAACCCAGGTCGGTTCGTATTATTCCCACTAAAATATAATAATATTTGGGAAATGTATAAAACTGCTGAACATTCATTCTGGACTGCTGAAGAGATTGACTTAGCTCAAGACTTAACAGATTGGAATGAGAAATTAAATGATGATGAAAAACACTACATCAAAAATGTTTTAGCATTTTTCGCAGCATCTGATGGTATCGTAAATGAAAACTTAGCGGAAAATTTCTTAAAAGAAGTTCAATTTCCAGAAGCTAAATGTTTTTATGGATTTCAAATCGCTATTGAGAATATTCACTCTGAAACTTATTCACTTTTAATTGACACTTACATTAAAGACTTAAAAGAAAGAGATCATTTATTCAATGCTATTGAAACTGTACCATCTGTTAAAAAGAAAGCTGATTGGGCTTTGAAATGGATTAATTCAGAATCATTTGCTGAAAGATTAATTGCTTTCGCTGCTGTTGAAGGTATCTTTTTCTCTGGTTCATTCTGTTCTATTTTCTGGTTAAAGAAAAGAGGTTTGATGCCAGGATTAGCATTCTCAAATGAGTTAATTTCAAGAGATGAAGGTTTACATTGTCAGTTCGCTTGTTTGTTACATAATAACTATGTAAACAATAAAGTAAGTTCAGAAAGAATTACTGAAATCATTACCGAAGCTGTTGAGATTGAAAAAGAGTTCGTAACTGATTCTTTACCTGTATCATTAATTGGTATGAATGCTAAATTGATGCAACAATATATTGAGTTCGTAGCTGACTTTTGGTTAACTGAATTAGGATGTAAAAAAGTTTACAACTCTGAAAATCCATTTGACTTTATGGATATGTTATCATTACAAAACAAATCAAACTTCTTTGAGAAAAGAGTTTCTGAATATCAAAAAGCTTCTGATAAGAATATTGACTTTGATAGTTTAGACGATGACTTCTAAAAAATAATTAAATAAATGAAACTAATTTTAACAATTGTATTATTATCTACACTATTATCTTGTGCTACTAGTAAAGGCGGTCATTGTGAAGCGTATAGTAGTAAAGAAAATATGAGTAAAGATACTTGTTCAAAATAATAAGAACCGGCGGACGTAAGTCCCATCTTTAGGACCGGTATAGTTTAAGCCCCAACGGGTACTATAAGAGAACCACTGAATTCGCTACTCAGTGGTTTTCGCATTTATATATTTTTGAAATATAAATTTTAATATATAATTAATGAAGATATTAAAATTTGAAGAGTTTGAAGTAACTAATGAAGCTTTACCTCGTCAACAAACGGTAGATCAGTTAAAACGTGTTATGAAACAATCAGCTAAGACTGATATTGGTAATCGTATTTCTGATATGAATAAACAAGGTGCTAATATTCAATATATTGAAAATCCAATTGATACTGGTATTGAGTCTTATGAAGATAATGAAAGACATAATAAGAAATTCGTTTCTTCTTGGAACCTAAAAGGTATGTTAGGACCATTCAAAGGTGAAAATAATAAACAAAATAAATAAAAAATAAAGTAGAATATGAAATATTTAAAAACATTCGAGTCTTACAGAGAAGAACGTAAGGATATAGCTCAAGAGATCGCAGAAGATTTACTACCTAAGCTACAAAAAATTAAAGAGGAAAAAGGTAAGTTTACAGTTGGTATGTTTGATAACTACATGGAAGAAAGAGGTGGAGATATGAAACTAACTGACGAGATTATGTCTTATCTGGTTGATATGGGATTTGATTTTGATTCAGATGATGATGATGATGAAGATATGTATTATATTGAAGATGAAGATGATGACGTATATAGTGATGAAGAAGGAACTGTTCCTCCTCCACCTCCAGGATTTGAAGGATATCCAGGAATGGAATATAGTCTAAACTAAAAAAAATAAAAGTAAATAACTATGAAATACATCAAATTATTTGAAAACTTTAAATCTAGCATTTTTGATTCGGCCGCTATAGAAAGTCTTAATAAGAAGCTATACGATGAAATAGACGAAGGTGAAGGTTCGACTTATATGGATTGGATAATAGAAAATTGGATTAAACAGATTTATGATATAATCAAAAGCGTGGCTCCATTCAAAGACAAAGAGGTGAAAATCACGGATGGTGATTATAGCGGTGATAAAAAAATAATCGTAGATATTGACCTGGCGAGGCCTTTTGAGATAACGCTATCGGAATTTGGTAGAATAAACCCATCATCAGGTGATGAAACAGAAGGCATAAGTATAAGATTTGTAGGGGAGTACTATTTTGAAATAGAAGATTTGGAAACTGGTGAAACAGGAATTTCAGATGATGGAACTCAGGCCGAATACATTTTCACCAAGAATCAGGATAGATCTGAAAACGACTATCTTTCAATAGAAAAATGGAACGACGATGCTTTACCAAGATTATTCAAAAACATAGAAAGGGCTTTATATATTGATCCGGCGAGAGGGATTTAAAAAGAAAAACCTCATCGTCGGAATAATACTGACGAAGTTTGAAGGATACCTAGGAATGGAATATAGTTTAAACTAAAAATAAAAATTAAATAAAATGAAACACTTAAAGAAATTTGAAACATTTAGTATTAATGAAGAATTTTTAGGAATTGGGAAAATTTCAGAAATAAAGAAAAAAATATTAGATTGGTT
>SXGQ01832490.1_pt1 | contig 17961 bp, 11 predicted proteins | sample 3178371 | NCBI WGS metagenome assembly SXGQ01 (sample SAMN11356859, study PRJNA531348) | freshwater metagenome | isolation source: freshwater sample F1-20 | place: China: Fuxian Lake, Yuxi | collected 2017-12-25 | reverse complement strand
GACTTTGCCGAGCGTGGGGAGCACGTCGAAGAGGTAGCAGAGGGCGTCGGTGCGCTGGTTTGCCGGGATGCCGGGGCCGCTGATGATGAGCGGAACGCGCACGGAGCCGAAGTCGTAGAGGTTTTGTTTTCCAATCAGCCCGTGGCTTCCGCGCGCCACGCCGCTGTCGGCGCTGAAGACGACGATGGTGTTCTTCGCGTAAGGTGATGCTTCCAGCGCATCGAGCACGCGTCCGATCTGCGCGTCGAGATACGAGATATACTGGTAATACTCGGCGAGGTAGGCGCGCGCGGCATCGACGGTCCGCGGCCACGGCAGCAGCTTTTCATCGCGGATGGCCATCTCGCCGTTGTCCCACGGATGCTGCGGGAGAAAGGCGGGCGGCGGCGGGATTTTCGCGACGTCGTACGTGATGGGGAAATCCGGCGGGACGATGTGCGGATCATGCGGCGCATCAAACGGCACGTAGGCGAAGAATGGCCCGCTTTGATGCTCCTTGATGAAGCGGATGGCTTCGTCCGCGAAGACTTCGCACGCATGCTTCGACGAAACCTTCGCCGCTCCAACGCGGCCTTCCGCAACGTCGCTGAGTTTCGCCTTCATCGGGTTCGTCATGCCGCCGAGGAACATCGAGCGCGCGACTTTGAAACTGCGGGCGAGCGATGCGTCGCCGTTGTGCCATTTGCCGCTGATGAACGTCGTGTAGCCCGCCTTCGCGAAAGACTCGGGCCAGATTTCATCGCGCAGTTTTTCATCGATGCGGAACACGCTCCGGCCCGACAGCAGCATCGCCCGTGAAGGAACGCACGTCGCGGCGTTGAACGCGCCCTGCATGTAAGCGCGATTAAACGCAAGACCGCTCCGCGCGAGCCGGTCGAGATTCGGCGTTTTGATCACCGGATTGCCCAGCGCAGCAATCGTGTCCGCACGCTGGTCGTCGGCGAACAGGAAGAGGATGTTTGGCTTATCCGCCGCCGGCGTGATCGATGGAAGAAGGAGGGCTAGTAAAAGAGCGAGTCGGCGGAGCATCGTAGTGGCTGTGAGCGTGGAGTGCATGCGGGTTTCGGTTTACGGGAGGAGAGTCAGTGTTACGCGGCGGACGTCCATGACGGACTTTCCGGGAATCTCCAGCGCGCGAAGTGTGAGCGGAGCCTGCCCTGCGGGAAGTGTGATCGTGCCGAGCTTGAGCGTGCGGAATTCCTTCATCCGGCTCTCGCCGCTCGCCCGCGGAAGCGTGTCCTGATTGGTATAAAGCGGAGGATTCCAGCCCGGCGCGACCTTCGCCGTGAGACGCGCATCGCGGAAGCTGAGTTCAATCGTTGAGCCGGCGTCGGGTTCCTTGCAGGTGTAATCCGCGGTGACCTCGTAGCGGCCCCCGGTGTGGACATCGAGCAGCCAGACCATGCTGTCCTGCGTGCTCGTCCAGTTTACAAAATACGAGCAATTCGGGGCGTTGCCGCTCCGTTTCACGCCGCCGCGTGGCTCGCCATCGCGCGCGGGAAGCATGGTAATCGGGAACTCGCGGTAGCCTGTGGGAATCGGGCGCGGGTCCACGCCGGCACCACCGGCGACACGCTTCAAGGTATCCACCGGATTCTCGTCGGCCATCTCGGTGCGCCACGCTTTGAGCGCATCGGCGAGCTTCGCGGTGAGCTCGGGCTGCTTGTCGTTGACCGGCGTCGTTTGGCCGGGGTCCGCGATCATGTCGAAGAGCTTTCCGAAGTTATCCAGGCGATGCGTCTGCGTCCGCACGCTGGCGCTGGTTCCCCACTTGGAAAAAATCATCCGCTCCGGCCAGTCCGTTTGCCGTTCCATCAAAAGAGGCGTGAGGTCGCGGCCATCGAGCGGCTTGTCGCCGATGCGCTTCACTCCGGCGAGCGAGGTGAGCGTCGGGAGCAAATCGATTGCTCCGGCGATCTGCGTGACCGTGCGTCCGGCGGGCAATTTCGCAGGCCAGCGCATGTAGCAGACCGAGCGCACGCCGCCTTCATCCGTCGTGCCCTTCTTGCCCTTCATGCCGCCGGTCCAGCGCATCGTGTTCGGACCATTGTCGGAGAAGTAGAGGACGATGGTGTCCTCTTCGAGTCCGCCTTCGCGCAGCTTCGCGAGCACGCGGCCTACGTTCATGTCCTGATTCTCGATCATCGCGAGTGCGCAGCGGGTTTCGTCGGCATTCTCCTTACCGGGTTCCGTCGCGGTCTGCGTGATGGGTTTGTTTTTGAAGCGCTCCCAGTCCTTTTCCGGCGCGGCCCACGGCGAATGCGGCGTGGTGAGCGGCACGTAGCAGAAGAACGGCTGCGCTTTGTTTTTCTCGATGAACGCGAGCGCCCGGTCGGTGCAGACATCCACGATGTAGCCCTGCGTGCGAATCATGCGGCCGTTTTCCTCGAGCGGCGCATCGAAGTATTCCCCCCAATGTCCCGAGGTGTAGCCGAAGTATTCGTCGAAACCGCGCGCCATCGGATGATACGGCCACTGGCTCCCATTGTGCCATTTTCCAAAGCAGCCCGTCGCGTAGCCTGCGGCCTTGAAGGCGTCGGCGATTGTCTTCTCGCCGAGATCCAGCCGCTCAAGCCCCGTGGAAACACCGCGCACTCCGCCGCGCGGATGGTAGCGTCCGGTGAGAAACTCCGCCCGCGTGGGCGAGCAAACCGGCTGCACGTAGAAGCGATCGAGCGACACGCCGCCTTTTGCGATGGAATCGATGTTCGGCGTGCTCACCTGCTTGTTGCCCGAATGGCTGTAGTCGCCCCAGCCAGCATCGTCGGCGAGGAAGATTACGATGTTTGGCCGCTGCGCCGCGTGCAGCGAATCGCAAGCGAAACAGACGGCGAAGAGGAGCGTGATGAGCGTGCGGAGTTTCATGGTGCTAATCGGCTTTGCGCTTGTTTGCGGCTCCTTTTCCGGCGGGCCACGGAGCGACGCCCACGCGCTTTGCCCACGCGTCCCAAAGTTCGGAAATCCCCTTCACGTGCTCCGGCTTTTCGGCGGCGAGATTGTGCATTTCGGCGCGGTCGGCAGCGATGTCGTAGAGCTCCCATACGCTGGGGTGTTTCGAGACGAGCTTCCAGTCGCCGCTTCGAATCGCGCGATTGCCTTCGTGCTCCCAGAAGAGCGGCGCCTTTCGCTCCAGCGGCACACCGGCGAGGGCCGGCACGAGACTCACGCCCTCCTGCGGCTGGATCGTGTGGCCTGCGAATTCGGCGGGATACTTTGCTCCGGAAACCGCCACGCATGTCGCCATGATGTCGATCAGATGGGAGGGTTGCTTCTCCAGTTTTCCGCGGCGTGCGGCGTCGATTCCCGCGGGCCAGTGCGCGATGAGCGGCGTGCTAATTCCGCCTTCGTGCTGCCAGTGTTTGTATTCGCGAAACGGCGTATTGCTGACGTTCGCCCAGTCCCGACCGTAACCCACATACGTGTCCGCGCCGCCGGGCATCACGCCCGCGCCCTGCCGGACCGGAAATCCATCGCGCGTCTGTTTTGGAATCATGTCGGGCTGCAGGAAATCCTTCGCAAGCGGCGGAAGTGTGGGCGCGTCTGCGCGTGGCACGAAAGGTCCGTTGCGGCCCATCAACTCCGCGCAGCCGCCATTATCCTGGAGGTACAGAATGAGCGTGTTTTCGAACTGCCCGTTCTTCTTCAGCGTGTCGATGAGGCGCCCGATGCCTTGATCCATGCAGTCGAGCATCGCGGCGTAAACCTCCATGCAGCGCGCCTCCCACTCCTTGTTCTCCACTTTGCTCCAATCGCCGGTTTGCGGCGAAACGCTCCAACGCGGGTCGAGCAGACCAAGCTGTTTCATCTTTTCGAGGCGAGCGCTCCGTATCGCGCCGTAGCCCGCATTGTATTTGCCTTTGTATTTCGCGATGTCCGATTCCTTCGCGTGCATCGGCCAGTGCGCCGCCGTGAGGGCAACATACAGGAAGAAAGGCTTCCCGGGGCTCTGCTGCGCATGGTCGTTCACAAAACGCGCGGCGTGATCGTTGATCGCGTCGGTGTAGTAGAATTCGCCGGGCTGGTATTCGGGATCGGCGAATGGCGAGATGTAGGCGTTGTCCCGCGTGAGTGTATTCGGATCGAAGAAGCTGCCAGCACCGTGGATGGTTCCGTAAAAGCGGTCGAATCCGCGCTGAAGCGGCCAATTGCTCCGGTCTGCGTCGCCGGTTGGTTTGGTCTTCTTGGTGACGTGCCATTTCCCGGCCATGTAGGTCGAGTAGCCGGATGACTTCAGCACTTCGGCGATGGTCACGGCATTCCTGCTCAGTTCCCCCGCGTAAGCCGGCCCCGCCTTAGTCGCCGCGCCATCGACCATGTGCCCGATGCCGGCCTGGTGTGCATAGAGACCGGTGAGCAGTGCCGCGCGGGTCGGGCAGCAGCGCGCCGTGTTGTAGAATTGGGTGAATCGCACACCGCCTTGCGCGAGCGAATCGAGATTCGGAGTCGCGATTTCCCCGCCGTAGCACCCGAGGTCGGAGTAGCCGACATCGTCGGACATGATCAGAACGATATTTGGCTGCGCGGCATAGATCGCCGGGACGAGAGCAAGGATAAGACTGAGGATGAAACGCATGGCGAAGAATTGCGCGTGCAGCATGTTCGTTGGAACGACCGCCCGACAAGCATTCACAGCATTGGCGGCGCGAATTACGACTGCGGATGACGGAGAGCATTTCCGGGACAGCCCGGTATTTGCACGCCGTTGCCCTGATTTTGCCGAATTCTCACGCACTGGTTTGAAATCCTAAGTGACGCGGGCATCCGCGGTGTTCTACGGTCTCCACTCATCTGCATGTCATCCATTATTGAACACACCGATCCCGTAAACACACAGATCCTCGCCGTTTCCGAGGACAAGATTCAGGGCTTTGTCCGCGAGCCGTTTGCTGCGATCGCGGAAAAGAGCGGTGTTCCGCTGGAGACGGTGCTGGAGCGAATCAAAGGCATGCTTTCCGCAGGTACGATCCGGCGCGTGCGGCAGACGCTCGTCGCCAGCAATCTTGCCGAGGGCGCGCTCGTCGCGTGGCAGGTGCCTGAGGAGAAGCTCAACGATGCCTTTGACTGGATGTTTAAAAACGACCCGTTCAGCGGTCACGTCGTCGTCCGCAGCACGGACCAGCAGACCACCGGAAGCATCTTCCGGCTTTGGACCACGCTCAAGACGCCCGTGGGTGTCGATATGGCGAAGCATTGCGAAGTGCTGATGCGCCACACCGGTTGCACGAAATTCAAACTCATGCCCGCGAAGGGCATCTTCGCTCTCGGCGTGGGCCACGTGCGGCGCAAGACCATCGAGCCCGGCGACAAGTCCGATGAACGCGCAAAGATGATTCCCGTGGGTATCGTGAATCTCACGGAGCAGGAGTGGGACGTTTTGCTCGCGCTCAAACGGGAACTCACGCTCGATGAGGTGAAGCTCGGGCTTTGGAAGGATCGTGCAGTGGAGGCGGGTGTCGATTTGGAAACCTTCTGCAGAATCGCCGAGGACCTCAACAACCGGCAGGTCATCGGTCGCTTCAGCACATTCCTCGAACACGTGAAGCCGAGCGCCACGGGTCAGCGCGTGACAAAATTCAACGCGCTCTTTCACTGGCGCGTGCCGAAAGGCCGCGAAGTCGAGGGCGGCGGCGAAGTCGGCCGGCACCCGATTCTCACGCACTGCTACTGGCGCGAGGGAGGCGAGGATTTTGCAAACGTGAACATCATGGCCGTCTGCCACGGCACCGAGAAGGAGCGCGTGCTCGCCCACAAGGCGGCAATCGATGCGCACCTCGCGAGCGTGGGCATTCCGGTGGACTACACCAATGTGTTTTGGGGCGGTCGCAGCGAAATCAAGCCGAGTGAAATCTCGCCGAAGGTCCACCGCGAGTGGATGGCCCTGTACGGCGCGTAATAGTGCCCGCTCCGCGACGGCGCTTCACTTTCCCGCGATTCGGCGGAACAGCGACTCAAGCTGGGGCAGACACACTTCTGTGCTGTAGCGCTCTGCGATTGTAGCGCGCGCGCGTTCGCCGAGATGGCGGAAATCGGCGGGTGATTCCAGCACGCGCAGCGATTCGCGGAGCAGCGCATCCTCGTCGAAGAATCCTGCGAGCAGGCCATTCGCCCCGTGCGTGATCACTTCGCGCACCGGCGGAGTGTCGCTTCCGAGCACGGTGCATCCGCACGAAAGCGCATTCAGCATCGACCAACTCAGGACAAACGGGACGGTGAGGTAGATATGGAGGTCCGAAACGCTGAGCACATTCGCCAACTCGGGCGTCGGCAAAAGCCCCGGGAAGATGAATCGCTCCGGGTCAACTCCGCCCTTCGCGAAAATCTGCTCCTTCAAAGTCATGCCGCCGGTGTGTGCGGGATCGTTTCCGTAGCACACACGATCCTGCCCGACGACGACGAACACCGTGTCGCGCCGTTCCGCCGCGATGCGTTTCGCCACGCGCATGAATACATCGAAACCGCGCATCGCCTCGAATCCCCGCGAGACATACGTGACGACACGGGTGTCCATGGGAATCCCCCGGCCTCCAACGCTGCGAATCGGTTTCGGATTGCGCTGCCACGCCGCCGTGTCGATGCCATCGAAAATCGTGCTGATTTTGTGCTGATACTCCGAGGGGAATTGCGACCGCTGCCACTGCGTCGGCGAGTATCCGGCGGCGCAGGTGTTCAAATCGAGAAGCAGCATCGCATTGCGAGCCCGCGCCCGAAGCGCCGCGAGTTCCGTGGACGGGAAGTCGGGCCGGAAGTCCATGTCCGTGCCATGCGGATGGTAGAACCACTCGAAGTAATTGATGATCGGACAGTCGAATAGCTCCGGCAGGAAGGCCGTGCTTCCGAAGCCGCTATGGCCGACAATCAGGCCCGGTTTTAGATCGGGAAGCCTTTTGAGAACCTCGTGAACGCCCTGCGAGTGAGCCACGAAATTCTCGAACGAACGCGCGCAAAAATGTGTCTCCTCCCGCGCACCGCCGAGGGGCTTGTAGTGCAGACGTTTTAGCCCGCCGAAGTCAGCGTTCGGAAGCTCCGACACATACGTCGCTTTCCACCCGTGCCGTTTCACCAGCCATTGCGCGACATGGCCGAACTGGGCGGGGAAATTCTTGTGGACGAAAAGGACATGCATGGCCTCGCACCGCACCGTAACGGCCCGCCGCGTATGCTGTCAAAACAAGCAACCGTCTTCGCGCGGGTCGGAACTACGGAACGACAACCCGCGTGCGGAAGAAACGCTGCGGATTTCCTGTGGCCGGAATCGAGAATGTAAGCGTCTCGATTCCCGCAGCGGCGGTCCGGCTCGTCAGCGTCGCCGCCGCCGGCGCGAATGGGACGCCCGCGAGGTCGGACGTTTCCTGAATTTCGAGAGTCACGTCATCGGCGGAGAGCGCGCGTTTAATCACGTAGGTATACGAACCGTCCGGATTCCGGGTCGCGGTCGGAAGTTGGGCAAGCGAGTGGACCGCGGGGTTTCCAGCGAATGCATACTCGAGCACGGCGTTGAGACCGTCGCCGTCCGTGTCTGAGGTGTCGCTGGTGATCGAATTGGCAGTCTTCCACGCGGCGTATCCGGGCGCATCGCTCCCGCCCGGCGTAAGGGTCGCGCTCGCCCGCCAGTTTGCGGCGGTGCTGTGGTCCGGATTTGTGAGCGGATTGCGAAGCACGAGCGACGGGCCGAATCCATCGGGCTCCACGGGCCACGGCGCGAGAACGCCGTAGATGCAGTCGCGAATCACCGTTGTGAGATCCGGCGCGGTGAGCGTGAGATGATCTCCGCTGTTCCCAAGTTTTCCGGTGTAAACGCCGTAGGGAGCGAAACCATAGCGACTCGCAAATGCGGCAGAGTTTCGCGCGAGGACGATGCGGCCGCCCGGGGCGATCACTGTGGCCGGAAATGTGAAATCGAGGCCGTTTGAAAAGTAGGCACCGGTGAGATTCGCGCCGCTTGCGCCGATGTTCATGATCTCGATGTATTCGAACTCGTCCGAATCGAGGAAGCCGGCGGTCTGTTCTGCGAGCGTCGGATTTGAAGGGTGGTAGTGAATCTCGCTGAAGACAATATTTGCTGATGAAGCTGGGATCGTGTCCGCGAAGAATGTCGCCTCCGTGAGCGCGGACCATTCGCCGCCGGCGCTGCGAGCGCGCGTTTTCACCGTGGTGATCGGTTGGGTGATTGAAAGCGCGCCGCTGTAGGTTGTGCCTGCGACTGCTCCGCCGATGGCGCGAGGGTCGGTGCCGTTGGTTGTGTAGTAGATCGTTCCCGCGGGGGCGGTGATTGTCAGGCTGTATCCGCCCGGCACATTGCCACCGTGCTGGCTGAAGCTCGGCGCCGTGGTCAGCGGGTAAAGCGGCGCGCTCGCGTCGGGATAGGAAGTTGTGAGGTTATAAGCGCGCAACTGCGAGATGACCGTCGTGTGGCGTGTGGCGAGATAGTTTCGCGCGGCGGCGACGGCGTTCTGCCAGTCCGTTGCGTTGAACGCGGGGGTTCGTGCAGTGTCGCCCCATCGCATGGAGTGGCCGCGCACGGCGAGATTGATCTGGGCCGAGAGCACGTCCATGCGCGCCTGGGCCACGGCTGGGGTCATGACTCCGGCATTGAAGAGATGCTTGTGAGCGCGATCCGCGACACGCATACGGAACTCCGGGCTGAAGCACAGGTCCTGGAAAATCCACTGTGGATTGGAGTAGGCGAAGTTCGTTTGATTCCCGCCGTTGAACGGACCCGTGCGGTCGTTTTGCGCATTGCTGGTTCCGAGTGTGTGTTCGGCGTCGTGATTGATGAACATGAAGCCGAGGTCGTTTGTCCGGCTGCGGATCGCGAACCAGTTGTTCGCACGGTCGTTCGCAAGGAATGAGGAAAGCGGCGCATCGCCGTCGCCCGTGTAGAAAATGCACAGCATGTAGTCGATGAGGCTGTCCACATTGACCAGCACGGGCAGCGCCGGGTTCCGCGTTCCGTCTGCATTGCGCCCGAGCATTTCGAAATACGCTGCGAGGTCAGGGTTGCCGCTTTGCGTCACACCGGGCGCGGTCGCGAACGCGCGGTGTTTGTTCCAGAGTTCGCGCCATGGCGCATTCATCGTTCCACCGGCGGGATTCGGCATTTGGTCGAAGTAGCCGTCGGTTGCCTCGGTCACAAATCCTGCGACGTGATTGCCAGTCTTCACGATGTCCCAGTCATCCTTGCTGCCGCCGAAGTAAGCCTCGGCGTAGCCCGCGCTCGGGCGCTCGTCGAACCAGTAAAGACCCCAATAGATTCCGTTGAGATACAGGTGAAAATACTTCGTCCTCGAGCCGGGCGAACCGCAGTCGATGAGCGTCTGCCGGGAAAACGGATCGCGCACCATGGTGTCGTTTCCATCGCCTAGAACCCACGAGTAGTTCTGGCTGCTTGCGAGATCAATGACGTCGTGCTCGCTCGTTCCGGCGTCACCGAAAATCGGGTAGTCGAGCTTGCTCACGCCGTAACTCCGGCGGAAATAAACGCGAAAGCTGTGCTTCGCGTACTGTGCGTTGCGACTGTATCCGCCGCGAATGCGGAGGCCGCAGTCGTGCTGAAACTCGCCCTGAAAACCCGCCGGCTTTGTGGAGTCCAGCCATTCGATACTGGCTGCCCTTTCCCAGTCTTCGCCGTGGGCGTAGGCGTTTGCGTAAATTCCGGTCGTCGGGTTGGTGAGATTTGCCTGATCGGTAACGATGGAAATGCTCGGGATCTGGGTGAGTGCCGCGAGCATTCCTGCGTCGCCGTAGAGCGCGCGGACGTTTTGGTCCATTCCGTAAACCATCGTCTGGCTCGTGCCGGCCGCGTTTACGATCGGACTCGCCGGCCATCCTGCAGGCGGAGTGCCGGTCGGCTGCTGGGCGAGCACATCCGAGAGGAACAGGTATGTTTGCGTATCGGTATTTGAGGGCACCCAGTCGGTTTTGAATGCGCGCGCGCGCAGAACGGTCGTAGCGGCGATATTGATGGGGGCCGAGTAAAGTGTGCCGTTTAGCGGAGTGGGATCGTTGCCGTTCGTCGTGTAATAAATCTGCGCTCCAGCGGTCGGGCAGGTGATCGCTACCGACTGCGCCGTGGTGAAGAATCCGCGCTTCACGGAGAAGGACGTGTCACCAACGAAATCTAGATACCACGCGGAAAAGTTATGGCCGCCGGGCGTCGGAGTGCTGAGATGGCTGGCGAACGTATTGATGGTCTGCGAATTACCCTCCAGTCGTGCGTGGAAGAGGAAATCGGGGTCGTTCACAGCCGATGTCATCCCTTGAATCGCGAGCACGTGATTGCCCGGTGTGAGCAGGGAAACGTGCGCTGCGAGGTCGATGATCTCAAACCGCGTGCCGAGCGTGTCGGAGCGGTCGCCACCTGTCGCGGCCGAGTTCCACGCGGGCGTCGCCGGCGCATTGGCCTCTGCGACTTTCACACCGTCGATGTATGCGATGAATCCGTCGTCGTAGCGCGCGATGAGCTTGAGCGTGTCGAACACTGTTCCCGGCGCGACGGTGAATGGATAACGCACAAACGCGGACGTGTTCACGTTGTACATCGGCGTCTTCACATCCGTGCCGATGAGTTGGACGTAGCTCGTAAAGTCATTGCCGCTCACCACGACTTCGCCGAGCGAGAGCACGCTCGCCTCGTCGGCATTTCCCTGCCCGGCGCTGCCGCTCAAATCGGGGTCGGGGATGCGTTTTACTTCCACATACTGGCCGACGACCGCACCACCGTAGAGTGTGGCGAGGTCGAGCGAGAGAGTGGCCGGGCCGTTCGGGTATGCGTAGCCGGCATTCTCCGGGTTCAAGAGCGGCGACGTGTAAAGCACGGTCGTGTTGTCGGAATCCCGAACGGTCACGCGGATATCCCGCATGCGGCTGCCGCAGCAGCTTGAGCGATTATAAATTGTGATGTTGTTCAGCTTCTTGCGTGCGCCGAGGTTCAGCGTCCACGTGGGATCCGGGTCACCGCCCACCGTGTGGGTAAAGTCGGTCAGGTTGTTGTTGATCGCGTTTCCTGCGGCGAACGAGGTCGTGCTTTGCGATGCCGAGCCTGCCGGCGCGATGTTAAAATCGGGCGTCGGTCCGCCTGCAACGGTGGCCGTGGCAATCACCTCACCCATCGAAAGCACATAGCTGTCGTGTCCGCCGCCGAGAGCCGGATTTCCAGTGCGGGTGATTTTCACTTTCCGGCCGGTCACGGTGCCGCCGGTGAGGCCGATGAGGTCCAGCGAAAGCGTCGTTGGATTGTTCAGCGAGTTGTTGGGATTGAGCAGGGCGGATGTCCACACGACGCCGTCTGCCGCGTTCAGGACCTGCACGGTGATGTCCCGCAGGCGGCCCTGGCAGCAGCCGTCGCCGCGATTGTAGATGACGATGCTCGTAAGCGTCTGGTCGCTCGGGAACGTCACGCGCCACCACGGGTTCGGGTCCGATGCCGCTCCGCTGGTGTGTGTGAAGTTGTTCGTTGCGCCATCGGTCGCATTCGGTGCCGGATAGCCGGGATACTCGCTCGATTGCGTCGCCACGGAACCGGCGAGGCGCGATGCGTTCGTGGTCGCGGCGGGCGGCGGCGCGGTATCGTAGCCGATGCCGCCGGTCGTCGTTCCGGTCGTCCATATGCCGCCGGTGGGCGTCACTGCATTCCAATTCGCGGGCAATGCTGCAGCGCTGGTCGGAATGAGATACGTCGGCGTCACCCCGCCAATCAGATTCGCACTCCCCTGCGAGCGGGCGATGCCGTAACTGTAGCCGTCGCGCTGTTTGGTGTAAGTGAACGAGGACACAACACCGGCACCCGGCGACTGCGTGAGTCCCACATAGCCGCCCGCGGCGTTCAGCGCGAAGTTCGTGTGCAATTCCGAGCCCGCAACGGCGCGATTCTTCGCGGATGCAAAGACCACGAGGAACTGCCCCGGATTCAGAGTTACCGCCGGGAAGGCCCATTTCGTGGGAACGAGCGAGTCGTCGGTAAGAAAGTAGCCGCTCAGATTCACCGGCGTCGGGTCCGGATTGTAGATTTCGATCCAGTCAGAATGCGTTCCGTCGATGTCCGTGAGGCCGAACTCGTTCTCGGCAACGAATTCATTAATGACCGGCGCTGCCGATGCGACGGAAACGAGAGCGAGGAGTGCTGCGAGGAGTGACTTCATAAGGTGAGCGTAACGGGTGGAACAAGTTCCCGCATGTTCGCCTGATATGCAACTCGCGAAAAACGCCGGAGCGCTGGTTGGGCGTTATTTTTTGAAAACGATCGTCTTCTTCGCCGGAGCCGCGGCCCCGAAGCCGTCCACGAGAGTCGGTGCCATCGGCGCGGACTTCGCCGGCTGTGCCGCCGGTGCGCCTCCGAGCGCCTGACGCAACGCGCCCTCGACGAGTTGCGCGCAATGAATCTTCATGGGCGGAAGCGGCCCGAGCGGCGCGCTCAACGCCGCGCCATCCATCGCCAGAGCTTCCTCGGGCGTCTTACCCTGGATTAGCTGCGTCGCGAGACTCGCCACCGCGATCGCCGTCTCGCACCCGAACGTCTGAAACGAAGCCTTGTCGATGACCTTCTTTCCGCCTTCTTCGCGGAATTTGATCCACATCCGCAGCATGTCCCCGCAATCCGCGCTCCCCATCGTCCCGACAGCGTCGGCATTTTGCATCTCGCCGAGATTCTTCGGCTCCGCGATGGCCTCCTGGATTTTCTGATGAAGTTCGTCGCTCATGGCAGTACCTCAGGCGAGTTCGTAGCGCGGGAGCGTCGGGTCGATTTCCAGACTCCAAGCATCGATTCCGCCCTTCATGCTCTTCACATTTTCCAGCCCGTGGCCGGCGAAATATGCGGCGGCATTGAGACTGCGCACGCCATGATGGCACAGGAAAATGATAAGTTGCTCGCGCGGCCATCCGCCCAGTTCGTGCATCAGTTCCTGCGAAAGAAATGTGCTGTTCTCGATATGCACCGCATCCCATTCCTCGCGGGTCCGCACGTCCACCAGCCGCGCCTTTCCGGCTTTCACCAGGTCTGCCGCCTGCTGGACGGTCACCTCCATGTCCGCCTCCGCCTCGTGCGCTTCCACAATCGTCTTCACCACTTCATCCACCGGCAGATTCTCGTTGCGCGCACAGACTTCCGCGAGGGTCTCGTCCGGACGAAACCCGCAGCTTGAGCATCCGCCAATATGGTACCGGCGGAAAAGCGCCCGCTGCGCACTCGGAAACCGCGCCACAAGCTCCTGCATTGAGATGGATGGATCAATCGTCATGCCCCACGGATACAACGCGGCACGGTGGAAGTCGATAGCCGCGCGAAACCTTTTTGTGGCGCAATCCGCGAATTCGCCGCCGGACTGGACAGCCTCGTTTCCGCCGGAGCACACTGGCTGCGATGAAATACACCTACTCCGAACTCGCGAAGATGATCGACCATTCGCTGCTTCATCCCACGATGACGGATGCGGATTTGAAAGCGGGATGCGAAATCGCCGCGAGATACGGAGTGGCCTCGGTCTGCATCAAGCCGTACGCAGTGCGGCAGGCGGTGGAATGGCTGCGGGGCAGCGGCGTGCTTGTCGGCGCGGTGATTGGTTTCCCGCACGGGAACAGTGCGACGGAATCAAAGCGCTACGAGACGAAACTCGCCTGCGAGGATGGCGCCGCGGAGATCGACATGGTCATCAATATCGGCAAGGCACTCGGCGGCGATTGGGAATACGTGGAGGCCGACATCCGCGCTGTCTGCGACGAGGCACACAGGCACGGCGCGAAGGTGAAGGTCATTTTTGAAAACGATTATCTCACAGCCGGCGGTGCTGGTCTGGAGAGCGATGATTTCAAACGGAAACTGTGCGCCATTTCCGAGCGGGCCGGTGCGGATTGGGTGAAGACAAGCTCGGGATACGGATTCGTGAAACAGCCCGATGGAAGCTACAATTACAAGGGTGCTACCGAGCATGATCTCTCGTTGATGCGTGCAAGCGTGAGCGGACGCGTGCAGGTCAAAGCCGCGGGCGGTGTGCGGGATTTGGACGGCCTGATCAAAGTGCGGGACCTCGGCGCCACGCGGTGCGGAGCGACAGCGACTGCTGCGATGATGGATGAATACAGGCGTCGCGAAGCCGCCGGAGACACCGACGCTGCCGGTGGGAAAATCGGCGCGGGTGGATACTGATGCAATTGCCCGATCGGCCGCGCAAATTCTTCGCAGCCGCCCGCAATACCGAGGAAGCCGGCCTGCTCGGCATCGAAAAACGCTTCCTGTTCAACAACGCGCTTGCGAGAGTAGGCGAGATTTTCAATCTCGCTTGTAGTGCTCACAAATTACAATGAGCGGCACGCCAGACTTGGTTCGATGCTCTTGAGAGCGAGATTAAAAATCTCGCCTACTTTTCTGTTTCGTGCGCGCGCATGTTCTCGGCGGCGATGTCGTCGAGTTGCGCGAGGGATTCCACGCGCGTGAAACGTTCGCGGAGGCGTTTGGCGTCGGGCATTCCGCGGCTGTAGGCCATGAGCTGGGTGCGCATGCTTTGCATGGCGTGAAGCTCGCTGCCCATCCGCGCGATTTCGTTCGCGCAATGCCGGCGGACGTGCGCCCAGATTTCCGGCAGCGGCGGCGGGGGAAGATGGGTGCCGGTGGCGAGGAAGTGTTTGATCTGCCGGAAGACCCACGGGTGCTGCATCGCTGCGCGGCCGATCATGATTCCCGAAACGCCGGTGGTGCGGCGGCGTAGTTCCACGTCCTGCGGGGTGATGATGTCGCCGTTGCCGATGACGGGGATTTTCACCGTGGCGGCGACTTCGGCGATGACGTCCCAATTTGCCAGCCCGGAGTAGCCCTGCTCTTTGGTGCGTCCGTGCACGGCGAGGGCCTGGATTCCGCAGCCTTCGAGAATGCGGGCGGTGGTGGTTGCGTTGACGGTATCCGCGCTCCAGCCGATGCGGATTTTCGCCGTGACGGGAAGCGGCGCGACGGCTTTGACGATGGCCGATGCGATGCGCTCAAGCAGCGGGCAGTCGCGCAGGAGCGAGGAGCCGCCGTTTTTGCTCACGACCTTGCTCACCGGGCAGCCGAAGTTGATGTCGATGAAGTCGGGGCGTTTCCATTCGCACACGATCTTCGCCGCTTCGCCGAGATGATCGGGATCGCCGCCAAACAACTGCACGCCGAGCGGGCGCTCCGCTTCCTCGAAATCGAGATATTCCATCGTGCGCTCGTTGCGGCGGAAAATGCCCTCGGCGCTCACAAATTCCGTCACCATCACATCCGCGCCGTATTCCTTGCAGAGCTGTCGGAACGTCGTATCCGTCACGCCCGCCATCGGCGCGAGGTAGAGCGGGAATTTTCCGTCAAACCACGGGAGCATCAGGCCAGCGCTTCCTTCACCGCGGCGAAGAGCAGCGGGAGATTAATCTCGTGATGCCCCACGATATAAACGCCCTTTCCGCCCATCGCGGTGGGACGGCGCTGCACGTTTTCGCTCGGGCGGTAATGGCGCGTCATGTCGAGCGTGGCCGTGGTGAATTTCTCGACCTTGTGCCCTAGATTCCGCGCGACGGTGAGCGCTTTCAAAAACACCTCGGGCATGATCACCGCGCTGCCGACATTCAGCACCACGCCGCCTTCGAGCTGCGCGCAGACCGCGGCAAACGTTTGGAAATCGCGGTAGCTCGCTTCGCCGAGCACATCGCCGCGCGTCGTGGGATGTTGATGGATGATGTCGGTGCCAATCGCGATGTGGACGGTCACAGGCGCGCCAATTTCCGCGCCCGTCGCCATGATGCTGAGATGCTTGTTTGGAAATTGAAGCGCGCGTTCGCCCAGCGCGCGGCCGGCGCCGAAACCGCGGTCCACTCCGTCGGCGAGCGCGGCGTTCATCATCCGGCCCGTTTCATCGACCATGCCGAAAGTCCCGTCGTTCAGGCCGCGCTGCACGTCCTCGCTCGTCTCGCCGTTGTAGCAGAGTTCGAAGTCGTGAATTGCGCCCGCGCCATTGAACGCCACAGCGCTGACAATCCCGCTGCGCATCGCGTCCACGATGAGCGGATTCAGCCCGACCTTGATCGCGTGCGCGCCCATCATGAGCAAAATCGGACGCCCATTGCGCACCGCCGTGGCCATGGCATTCACGACGGTCTTCAAATCCTGCACCGCGAGAAAATCCGGGAGCGAGTCGAGAAACGAAGCCAGCGTCGCGCCCGGCTGATGCGGCTTCGCGAAGGCTTCGACCGCCACCTTGTTGGCGCGGTCGGCGACGGGATACGTGCGGATTCTTGAGAAATCGAGCGCTGGGAAATTCATTCCGGCGCACTCTATACAGCCCGCCGCCGAACAGCCATCCGATTTCTAAATCGACGCTCTCAGCGCGGGATGCGCTCCATTTCACGCACTCCGGCGCCGGCTTTCGCTGCGGCGGAATCGTCGCGGAGGCGGAAATCGCGGCCGGTTTCATCCACGAATCCGGACTGCGAAACGAGCGACGAATCCTCAATCCCCGACACCGCCTTGAATTCACTGGGAGTGCCGGCCGTCTTGTGCCGCTCGCGCCACAGCGGGCCGTACAGGTAATTCGGCCTGCCGGACAACGGCGTGAGAACATTGCCTTCGAATCGAAAACCGAGCGTTTTCGGATCCTCGAATACGGGATCGTTCTTGTCATGCCCCGCCGGGTGCGGGCCGAAAAACGTCGTGTCCATCCAGAAGGCGATATTGAACGCCTGCGAGTGAGCGATGACATTCCGTCGAACCGTGTGATTCCGGTTCAGGACGCGGACTTCACCGCCGCTAATTCTCGGCGTGGTTCGATTCTGCTCGCGAAATGAAACGCCGTCGCGATTGCCCGCAAGCGTGTTGTTTTCGATGACGCAATCCTCCGACGACGAGAGCGTGATTCCCGCCGCCGCCCAGGCACCGCGCGGCTTCTCGCCGAGGTTCGCGTTGTTGATCACGAGATTATCGTGTGCGTGGAGGCCGTACGAGATTTCGTAAAAGATGCCCGCCTCGTCATTGTCCGCGATGAGGCAGTGTGCGACTTCGGCCTTTTCGTTTCCGATGTCATACCAGATTCCCACACCCCGGTTGTTGATCGCGCGACAGCGCAGCAACGCAAACCCGCGGGACATCGTGATCTTCAGCCCGCCCGCCTCCCATGCGGTGGAGTAGCCCTTCAAGTTATTGCGCTGGATTGTGCATTCCTCCATCCGCGTGTCGTGGCACGCCCAGGCTCCGAATCCGAGCTGGCCGTTGTCCTGGAAATGGCACCGCCGGAATACGTGCCCCGTTCCTGTGAATGTGGCGCCCGGACCATTCGCGCGCTCGAAAGTGCAGTCCTCCACAGTCCAGTTCTTCGCATCGCTTCCGAGGATGAACGCGCCACGCTGGGCATGATTCGAAGCGCACCGGAATACGATGCCGCGGACGCGAACGTGTGAGACGCCGGGCTGCGCCGCGAACCATTGCCCGCGCGCTCCGGCCTCGATGTCGGTCCGCGTCGGGTCGCCATCATCGCGAAGACGGACCACCAGTTTCTTTTGGTCGAGATCCACGAAAAAGGTTCCCCTGCCGAGCTGCTCGCGTTTCAGAACCTGCGTGAGCAACCGGCCTGCATCAAACACCTGCTCTGCCCTACCCGTCAGCAAATGCGCAGGATCGCCGGGATGCGTCAGATCCTCCGGTCCGTTGATCGGAAATCGCAGCGCCCAATCGTGCTCCCAGGCACCATCCGGTAGTCGCGTCCATCCGTCGGCAAGCAGGTCCGCACCGCACACCACGACGCGCGCTCCGGTCTCGGCGGCGATGGTGATTGGGCCGTCCGCGGTTCCTCCGGTCTTCAGCTCGATTCGCTCACGATACACTCCCGCTCCGATGCGGAGTGTGTCGCCGGCCTTCAGCGCATCGACTCCGCGCTGAATCGTGCGCCAGGGCGCGGCCGCCGTGCCATCCGCGGAATCGGAGCCGGACACGGACACCCGATACTCGGCTCCGCAAACCGAGAG
>SXGQ01573409.1_pt1 | contig 17964 bp, 12 predicted proteins | sample 3178371 | NCBI WGS metagenome assembly SXGQ01 (sample SAMN11356859, study PRJNA531348) | freshwater metagenome | isolation source: freshwater sample F1-20 | place: China: Fuxian Lake, Yuxi | collected 2017-12-25 | reverse complement strand
CTGAAAGCTTGGGGGGGTTTTCATCGGTGCGTGTGAGTTGGCCAGCAGTGACCGGCGGCGCACAGGTGGCCAACGGATTCATTGCTCAGGAAAAGCAGAATTTTAGCCTTTTTTGCTGCTAGTGATGGAATTGTCTTAGAAAATTTAGGTGTTCGCTTTATGGGCGAGGTTCAGCTAAGTGAAGCACGAGCATTTTACGGCCTACAAATAGCTATGGAAAATATTCACTCTATTACATATTCCACACTAATTGAAACATATATTAAATCTAAGGAACAAAAACACAAATTATTTAATGCACTACATGAATACGAATGCATTAAGAAGAAGGGGCAATGGGCTATAAAGTGGATTAATGATAAAAAATCCAATTTTGCTACCCGCCTTGTTGCGTTTGCATGTATTGAAGGTATTTTTTTCTCTGGAGCATTTTGCGCTATTTATTGAATGAAAAAGCGCGGACTAATGCCCGGTCTAACATTTTCAAATGAGCTAATTTCCAGAGATGAAGCTTTACATACCGAATTTGCTGTATTATTACACAGTAAATTAGAAAAACCACTAAAAAAGCAAAAGATCCATGAAATTATTAGCGAGGCTGTTGCAATTGAAATTGAATTCATTAATGATGCTCTTCCATGCAGATTAATCGGCATGAACCAAGTATTAATGAAACAATATATTGAATTTGTTGCTGACCGCTTAAGTGTTCAATTGGGAGGCGACAAAATTTATGAAAGCAAAAATCCGTTTGATTGGATGGAAAACATTAGCATTGAAACAAAAACCAACTTTTTCGAAGATCGTGTAAGCGAGTATTCGCTGACTACCAAAAACTCTGAACTAAACACTTTCGAATTTGGAGATGAGTTTTAAGCTTTTTTCTTTATATTCTTTTTTTATTATAGTTAAGCGACGTTATGTTTTTTGCTCCTGAACGTTCAGGACCAAAAAACACAATTAAGAATACATAAAGTGTATATTTTTGCAACCGTTTCAACAGTCGCAAAAATATGTTTGCTTAAACACAATAATTAATTTACTAAAACATAATAAGCATTATTAATTAAAGTATTGTTTTTGATTGCTCTGCTCATTTTAGCCGGAGAGAAATCTTCATGTGTTGCTGCCTTTGCTATTGTTGGCCAACTATTTAATATATTTTTGGTGCTAGCATCTATTTTTTGAACTTTTTTACCACTACTCGCAAGTTGGTTAGTTCTAGCTTCCTGAAAATAATCATTTTTTAGAGTAATACCATAATAACCCTCATATGTAGCATTTATGTTATGTAGGCGAACCGGACCGCCCAGAATATATTGACAATTTTTTAAATAATTTTTAATATCTTTATCCTCGGTCTTATTGATTAATAAACCATTATTATTTTTATAATTAATAAATTCTTCTACAATTTTATTAGTTGAAGCCCTGCCTTCGGGAGAGAAAATGCAACTTTCAAAGATAAAATTTTCTACTTCATTTGAACTACTGCTTTTCTTATATACAATGTCTTTTAGCTTTACTCCTTTAAATCCATGAACAACTTGGTTCTTGTTTTGACTATTAATTCTAGACGCTAAAAATCGCGTCCTCATATATGTATTAAATGTGCTAAATACCAGTTTTGTAGGTTTCTCTCTATTATAAATACGAAATTGACCCATAATTGTTGTTGAAGCTACTTCCACTTCATTATGAAGAAAACAACACTCATCGATAAATTTATCAAATTTTTTTTTAAGTTCAACAGTTATTACATTTTCATTATTTTCATCATTTTCATTATTCGTTACATTATTGTTTTCATAATTATTTGTAATAGATGCAAGAACTTGCTCTAATTTTTCATTTTTTTCTATATATTCATTATTAAGGACCTTCAATTTTTCATTTTCATCACTTAATTGCTCTAATGTTGCTTTATATTTTTGATTTTCTTCTAGTAAAATATTAAATTTTTCAATACTATATGATTTTTCAGAAATAATATTTTTAATATATCTTGAAAGACATGGAATTGTAAAGTTGGTTTCATCATATGCTAATATTTCGTTTTTATTTTTTCCATCTACTTCAATTGTGCGTAAATGTTTTTTAATTTTAGAGCTTGTTTTAATAGCATTCTCAATTTCTTGCTTATTATGAACTTTGAAAGCATCACGAAGAATAAAATTATCATATGTTTTATGATGGTCTTGTAATCGCACAGAGAGATTGTTACTGTGTCCAAATTTTATTAATTTCTCTCCTGCACTATTAGAATTATCAATAGTTCCAAAATAAATACATTCACAATTTACAGGAAATTGAGCGACCAGTGTTTTTTCAATTGCCTTTAATTTATCCTGATTAGCAATTGTAATAAGATTTTCTTTTGCAATAAGCTCATTATCTTTTATTAGTAATTTATTTTTCATTTCTAATGCTTCTTCTTCTAATACTTCAATGATTAATTCTTCTAACTTAATATAGTATTCGTGTATTTCATCTGCTTTTTTTGTTTGTGCCTTTAAACATAATGATTTAAAAGTTTTAATATTTAAATATATTTTTTCAGAGTTATGACCCCCACTACCTTTTTTTGCAACCGTTTGAACAGTCGCAAAATTAGTACTACTATTTATCGTATAATTATTGCTGTAATCTTTATTCAATACAAAATTATATTTTAAGCAAGTAGTTGCGTTAAATTTTCTATTAAATCCCAACCATCTCCAAATATGATCTAGATCTACTATAAAATCAGCTATTTTATCATAATTTAAATAGGTATAAAAACTTGATAGAAATAGTTGCTGCTCCATTTTTGTAAAGTTATTTTTTACTTTTTCTAATAATTTATTATTATTGTTATCGCTTAGCTTTGTAATAGGATTATTTGTTATTAAATTAACAATGTCGAGAGATGTCATATTATACTATAGTTGTTCTTTTATCTTTAAATTGTTTTCATAATTTAGAAACAAAATTATAGAAGCAATACGCATTTACCATTTAGTTTTCCGCACATTAATTTTTGGGCCTTTCTTTTTATCTCTCGTATTAGGGTCATACATCTCTTCGTCGTCATCGGAGTCCATATTTTTACTTATTTCCCAGAATTCTTTTGATCCAAGTTTGAATGTTTTATGATGTTCGGCTTTATACCAATAAATTTGGTCATGTAATTTATTCGATTTCGCATTATTATTGATCACTAAACACTCATAATTTTCTGTGCATTGATCCATAACCTGGCAAAAACTCTCAAAGGTTGGAAACATGCCTGCATAGTTTTCATAAATACGCCGCCTATTTGCTATATATGGTTCGCGTAATATAAAAACGTAGTCGATATTCGTGCGCAAATTGGGAGGAATACCTAAAGGATATTGCATTGTTATCACCAACATCACTTTCCAGTGCCGACCATTCATAAAGAGCAGCCTCATCATCTTATCTTTTGTCCAGCTTCCATCATATAAGCAATCATCTAATATAACAAAAGCTCGTGGATCTATAGTTGATTTTTTATAGACTTCAACTTCCTTTTTTATCTGCTTCATTACCGTCTTCTGACGCTTCAATATATTTTCAATAATAGCTGTATTATATTCATCATGAATAAATAATTTAGGGACATGCTCAGCATAAAAACCGTTCCCTGCTTCTGTTCCACTAATTACTGTCCCTATTGGTATGTCTTGGTGATAATATAGTAAATCTCGTACTAAATAAGTTTTACCTGTATCACGACGCCCTATTAATACAATAACAGGTCCTTTGTTTTCATCTGGCCTAAAACTTATAGATTTAATGTCAAATTTTTTCAATTCTAATGTCATTACTAAATATAACTTATATTTATTAGCTATATTTAATAGTTTACAATTTAAACTTAATAATTTGCTATTTAAACTTTATTATTATTATAATTATATAGTAATAATAATATGTGTTGGAATGAACATGTTTCAATAAATACTTTTTTATTTAGTAGTTTTGTATTAGCACTCATTATTTATAATAATACTTATACCAAATATAAAATCCAAGAATTGAATAATCCTTGGATTTATATTTTTTTGGCATCCTTCATATTTATGCAACTCATAGAATTTTTTATTTGGAGAAATATTAATAATAAAGTTTATAATAATATTTTTTCTATACTTGGACTACTTTTAATACTTATACAACCAGTTGCAAGTCTTATGCTATTACAAAATATACAATTACGCAATTTATTAATAATTACATATTTAGCATTTGTAATTCCATTTTCAATATATAAATTTTCTACTAAACATATTCATAGTGTAGTAAGTAAACAGGGACACTTAAATTGGATGTTTTTTGGAATTAATCCAATTACTTTTTTATTGTGGTTGTTTCTCCTTTTATTTGTATTTTTTTATGAAAAAATATGGATAGGAATATTTTTTGGATTAATTAGTTTTTTAGTTGTTTTTATAAATTTTGCAAATGACAAAAGTGCGGGGAGCATTTGGTGTTGGAGCATAAATATAATAATGATTTATTATGCATTTTACTTATTACTATATTTGCCATTTTTAGAAAAAAAATTGTTTTGCTAGCTAGACTACCTAGACTACCTAGACTACCTAGACTACCTAGACTACCATTATTATTAACTTTAAATTTTAAAGTTATTAAACAAGAAATAACAAATACTTATTTTTAATTTATAATATATAAATGTGTTATAAATTAAAAAAATAAGTATTTGTTATTTATTAAATGGAAATAAACTATAGAAAAAATAACAATAAACAGCTATTTGAAAATTTTAATAATTCTGACTTTTTAAATATAGAAAATTCGCAAAACTATTTTCCATTATACAATAATTTTTTTAACTTAAATAATAGCAATTATAATGCAATAAATTTGAATAATAAATATAGAGTAGAAGCAATTTTAGAAAAAATAAATTACAATAAATTTTTAGGAACAATTACAGATATATGTAATAATAAATCTAAAAAAGAAGTTTTTATTAAATATAGCCCCCTTATTGATCCAGTTAAATATATGATAGGAAAATATGAAAATAATTATAATATATTAGAATTACCTAAATTTATAGCTAGCGAAGATTTAGAATTAAATAGTGAATATATTAATAGTTATAAAAAAATATTAGATCCAAATAACTCAGCCTATATTGATGGCTTTTTTTCATATTTATCAAGCTGTTTATTAAATAATTTCAATTTTTATAATGGTTTAGACTATTATGGCGCATTTTTAGGAGTTAAAAATAACTTTAAATATAATGTTACAGAAGATTTAGAATATTTAATCGAATCGGATTATTTTCATAAGCACAAAAATACTTTATTTGTTTTTGAGGACAATGAAAAAATATTCAATTTATTTAACAATACTAAAAGAAATAAGAAACACCTAGTCTTAAATCATGACGACACAACTCTAGATGTAATAACACTAGATGAAACTGCTTTAGATGTAATAACACTGGACGAAACCACCAACACTTTAGATGCATTTACTCTAGATTGTGTTGACCTAACACCTGATACTAAATGCACAATAATTACAGATAATTTAGAGTTAACTTATGAAAATTTAGATTGTTTGGTAAATAATAAAAAAATATCAAATAGCAACACCAATACTAATACAGGAGTTAATAGCACTAATTCATCAGAAACATGTTCTTCTAGATCATCAAATACCGAAGTAACTAATTCGGATAATAGCTCACACGACGACGAAGAGAGCACAAGCAGCGAAGAAAGCTTTAATAACGAAGAAATTTTTTGCTCAATTAGTAAAATACCAGTTAAAATGATAGTATTAGAGGCTTGCGAAAATACATTAGACGATTATATTGTAAATAATAAAATAAAAGATAGCGAATGGGAGTCTATAGTTATGCAAATACTATTTACATTAATTACATATCAAAAAACTTTCGATTTTACACATAATGATTTACATACAAACAACATTGTATACATATCCACACCAAAAAAATATTTATATTATAAATTTAATAATATTCATTATAAAATCCCCACATTTGGAAAAATATACAAAATTATTGATTTCGGAAGAGCCATCTATAAATTCAAAAACAATTTTATTTGCAGCGATAGCTACTCCGAAACCGGTGACGCAACATCGCAATACAATTGCGAACCTTATCTAAATAAAGCCAAACCTATTATTGGACCCAATTACAGCTTCGACTTATGCCGACTTGGATGCAGCTTATTTGATTACTTCATTGAAGATCTAGATGATATTAAAAAATTAAAATCGCCCATTAAAAAAATCATGATTTCATGGGTGTTTGATGATAATAATAAAAATATATTGTATAAAAATAATGGATGCGAGAGATATCCAGACTTCAAATTATATAAAATGATTGCGCGGTCCGTTCATAATCATACCCCACAAAAAGTATTGCAAAACCCCCTATTTGATAATTATAAAATAGCCAAGAAAAAAATAAACAATGTATATGAAATTTTTAATATTGATGACTTACCTTGCATGGTATAAAATACTAATTTTATATTATATAAAAATACTAATTTATATTATATAAAAAAGGATTTAAAAGTCTGGTGCATTTGTAAATGCGCTCAATGTGTCCTTTGTTCCGCCTATCATGTGGCCATAGTCTAATTGTTCTAATAAAAATATCGAAATAGCTCCACACATAAAAACAATAAGACCATCCTTGGTTATTAGTTTTACTGAAATATTATCCTTTGTTATATATTTGGTATCTATAATTTTAAAAATTACATACAATATACTCATTGATAATGTAGGTAATACATAATTCATTTTATTTATAATCTATAAATGAAATGATTTTTGTAAATATAACGAATTATTCCTAATTAATAGCTAATAAATAGTTAGAAATACTATTTAAACACTATTTGACAAACTATTTAGTGCAATTCTTCTATATCCAGCGCAATACTTTCACTGTCACTTACATCTGTATTCAAATCTAATATATCTAAATCCAATTTGTCAGGATCATCACTCAAATTTTGGACATCAAGGTCAAAATTTGTATTGCTTTTCTTGTCTATTTTTAACTTGAAGCCATCTTTAGTTTCATCTTCATCTTCAGTGTCGCTAGACACATGTTGTGTATTAGCTTTTTTATCAATTTCAACTAAACTATTACTTTTACTTTCGTCCACAACATTGTTTTCATTTAAATCTTTATTTGCATTTAGTAGTGTCTTTTTTAGATTAATTTTACTCTCTGTTCTCAACTTATCAGCCGTATCTTGCTTAATCTTATCTAATTCCTTCTTTTCTTTTGCCTTCTTAATTTTTTCTAATTCCTCCTTATCATGTATTATTTCCTTTTTCTCCTCTATTTCAACATCCGTTTCTAATGTTTCATCCAAATACATTTGTAATATATGCTCTATTGGTATGCTCTCTCTTATACTATTTAAAATACATTCCTTTATTATTATTTCTAACTCCCTATTATTTTTTTGGGTTTGTAGAGGCTTTATATTCTTTTCAAATAAATATATATTTACATATATTTTTCGTGCAACATTTATATACGTTTTGTGTATAAATTTGTGAAGGTCAGGTATATCAATATTTATTTTTTTCTGCTTTAACCCCACCCGTGTTGATGTTAAAGACTTTAATTGCGTAATATGAACACATGTTATTAAATCCTCTAAATAATTACATGCACTTGACGTAATTATACGCTGCTTCTCATTTTCTACAATCTCTGAACTCCATTTTGGTATATTATTTAAAAAATTTTGAAATGTCATTAAATATTTCGTTTCCTCATTATTTTCTAAACATACATCATATGCTTCTGTAAATATAGACCTTAAACCCTCAATTATACACGGAGTTAGCGTATTTGTTAATCGCGCACACCACTCGTTTTTAGATTCGATTATTGTTGAAAGATTAAAATCATCCATTTTATAATTTAAAAATTTATTTTAAATATTTAGTTTTAACTAAAATCTATTAGTTTTAACTAAAATCTATTAGTTTTAACTAAAATCTATTAGTTTTTTACTAAAATATATTAGTTAGCATTTAATATTGAAAAGTCAATAACACAGTTATTGCTATAAAAATACAACACAATGTATATTAAATATTCTTCTACACGTAACTCTCTCTTATATATATTGAAAAAGAATAAGAATTTGTTATAGTCCGTCTTAAAATTAGACTTAGCTGTAAAATAATCTAATAAATTATTTGCACTTATGCCTTTATTATATATATTTGAACTATATTCTAATAATAACACATTCTTTATATAATCATTACTTATAATTTGTAACTTAACATCTAAATTTTTTATTATTAATTGTAACTTATTATTAAATTTATTTGTTGTGTTATAATTTATATTATTTTTTTTCAATGATTTATAAATAATATTCATGTTTTTTTCATTACAATATATTTCGCTAAATCTTGATAATATTGGCTTTATTATTTTAGACTTATTTGCAGTTACTATGAAAAATTTAGTATGATTATATATTTCTATTGATCTACGCAATGCCGACTGAGCATCCAGTGTTAAACTATCTGCATTCAATAAAATTATAGACTTGAAATTCGTAATATTTTTATGAGTAATTGTATTTGCAAAAAAACGCAAATTTTCCCTAATAAATTTAATATTGCCTTTTCCTAAGCTGCAATTTAATATTAATGTATTGTTTTCTATATTCTCATTAGACTTATATATATATATTAATAATTCTTCAAGTAACGTCTTCTTACCTACTAGATTATTTCCATATAATAACAAATTAGGCAAACTATTATTATCATATAACTCTTTTAATTTTTGTAACATTATTTAAACTATCAAAAAAATATTTAAATCAAAATATACTTATTTAACATATATACTATTTAACATATATATACACTATTTAACATATATATTATGCTCAATATAGTTTTCTTAGTGTGTAATTTTTTAAATCTCTCAAACACACTATTGACTATTAACAGTAACAAAATAATTAAAATTATAGATAAAGAATTATGTTATAATAATAATTATAATAAGAATATAATTATTAATTATGAAAGTCGAATAAAATCTAGACAACGAATTATTCAAAAAATACAAAAAAATAGGGTCCCCTACGATATATACGGACTAAGAATTATTTATAATGATAGTAATAATATTTATAATAGTCAATTTGCATATACTATTAAAAATATATTAACATCTAATTTTAATACATTAGATTTTCTATATGATGATTATATTGCTAATCCAAAAATAAATAATTATCAAAGCTTACACATATATGTATTAACAAATATATTAATCGAAATTCAAATAAGAAATAGCTTTATGCATGCTATAGCTATTAATGGTTCAGCTTCAAATTATTATAATTAAAATTTAGCATCATTTAATTAATTTTAGCATTATTTAATTATTTTTAGCATTATTTAATTAAAATAATTAAAAATTTATAATATTTTTATTATATATAAAAATATGGCAGATCAAATTTTTAATCGTTCTAGTGACAACTATATTTTTACAGGTTCAAGACTACGTGCAGGTATAAATAATTCTAGTTTAAGATTATCAACTGCCAACAATGAAGCAATAATTGATTTATGTAATAATGGCATTGTCGATATAAGCGCAACAACCATGTTTATTAACGGATTAAAAGTTGTCACTACTTCAAGTGGTGACGCAACAGCACTTACAGCATTACAACTTGCCCAAAATTTAGATGTAAGCGGCATGATACATTCTGAGGGTGGAATTCAAATTGGTTCAGGGCATTACGGTGGTACAATAACTAAGTCTAGCAATGTTCATGAAATTATTATTGATCCATTTGGCATTGATGGCTCAAATAGCTCTACACACGATGCATCTGGTCAAGTTGTAATTATGGGTGATTTAATTGTTCGTGGTAATACTACTACAATTCACTCCACAAACATTGACATTTCTGATATAAAATTAACTATTGCATCAGGTTCAACAAGTACATTAAAAGCTAACGATGCAGGTATTCAATTAGGAACTGGTTACGCCTCATTATTATATGATAGTTCTATTAATGTATGGAAAACAAATATTGGACTTGATATTAGCGGTCTCTTATCTTTAAATGGAGGTATTAATTATAGTGGAAATGTGCTACCATTAAATAATTCTTCGCAGCTCCCTGTTACTTGGAATACTTATGCTTTAAAAACTACAGGTCTTCCAGCAAGTATAGGCGATGTAAGCAATACATGGGTAGATGCGTCTGGTTATGTTCTTTCAAAAGTCGTTTTAAGTAACAATTCATATATTAAAATCGAATTTAAAGTTAACTATGTTTCTTCACCAGAAGCGGATCAAACTTTAAGTTTTAGAACATTAAAAAGTATAACAGGTATTGACGGTAGCTATAATAACACAGTATTTTCTGATATAAGTCTTGGTTCCAATATGGGTGTTACATTTAATAATGTGTATTACGGAACATTTATAGATAATCTTGCAAATGCCAACTTAACTAATGATACCGTATCTTATAAACTACAATTTATGAGAAATTGTCCAAATGGTGATTCTATTTCAACAGCTTTTGGTATTGTAGTGTCTTCTGGTAATTATATTTCATTACAAGAACTTTATATACCTTAATTCTTAAAAACATTTATAATATAAAATATTCGTATTAATGTATATTTTTTTATAATATACATTAATAATATAATATTAATGACATCCAATAATCTAGGTTCTATATATGCTACTACTATTTCATCAGAAAAATATATTATTATTGATAGTCAAAACATAGAATTAAGTGGAAATGTTATTATTTCTAATAGCTCAATAATCACCAATTCAATAATTCCTAATATAACTAATAATGAAAGTTTAGGAACTTCAAGCAAAATATGGAGCAATGCTTACATACATGATTTAAGTATTAACAATAACATTGATGTTAGTGGAGCGCTAAATGTAATGGGGGCTGTAAGTGCTCCAAATATATATACAAAAACAGAAGTTGATATATCATTTGTATCTAAGGAAATATTCGATGCTTCTTTAAGCTCTATTCAATTAACTAATGTATATACAAAAACAGAAGTTGATGTGTCGTTTGTATCAAAGGAACTTTTTGATGCTTCATATAATGTTTTACAAACAACTATAATTAATAATGGTTCTAGTGGTTCTGTTTCAACAACACCAAAAAAATTTTATAATAATAATTGGAATTTACTAGGAAATAATATTACTACTATAAAAGATATATCGGGAAGCGGCCCTACAATAATGGGTTCATCTGCTGATGGATATACTATTTTTGTTAAATGGTACTATTCAACAGAATATACTAGTGCGCCAAATCAAACACAACGTAGAGGTAGTTTAGGTGTTTATAAATTTATATCAAATTCTTGGACACAAATAGGTAGCACATTTTTGCTTCCATTTGTAGACGTTCCAGCTTGGCGATACGCTGAAAATGGTAATGGCGATCATGTGTCTACGGCAGACGACATCTTCACCATAGGAACAGAATATATGAATAGTGCCGGAAACCGTATTGCGTTTACAGTCAGTATGCCTAAATTTGGACCAAACCAGGGTGATTATTTACCAAACGAATTTACAACATATATATATGATTTTGATGGAACAGATTGGGTAAGCGTAGGAACTCCACGAGTTACTAATGTAAATATTCATGCTACTGGGTTTTCATTTGAAAATTCTATTACTAAAATGTTTGTTCTTAACACCCACACAAATATTACAATATTTACACATAACGGGACTTCATTTGTAGAAGACGCCGCACAAATATCACAACAAACAATTCATAATAATATAGGTTATGGTTATACAGCACATTTTATTAGCACAAATGGAAAAGTTATTTGTATTATTACAAATAATAAAATTATATTATTTAAGTTTAATGAAACAAGCTGGGAACAATATGGTAATGTAATAACAATACCACAATGGCCAACTAATGATAGAACGTTCGTGGCTGGATCATATGATGGAAGCATATTTATGTCAACTTATAGAGCACGAACAGTAAATGGAGATATTAATGCTGGTATGATTAAAATATTTAAACACAATAGTGAGACTAATACATGGATACAAATAGGACAAGATATAGTTTATGAAGAAGTTACCTATATAGATGAAGCTCAAGGACTTCAATTAGGAAGTGATGCTAAATGTATATCTGGAGATGGAACAGTAATTACTGTTGGAACAAGATTTTATCCAGATCGGTATATACAACACGTTGGGCCTTGGTTGAATGGTTATGTTCAAGCATATAAATATTCAAGCGTAAATAATTATTGGTCAAAAATAGGAAATGATATTACAGGCCAAAATGATGAACGACCAGGTCAATCAGCAAGACTAAATTATAATGGTTCAGTTTTAATATTAGAAGGTCAACAATATAGAGATACTTATTCATCATTTAATAGTGGAAGAGTAAGAGTTTTTGAAATTGATATATCAGCATGTGGTGGAGGTGGTGAAGGTGGTGGAGGTGGTGGTGGTGGAGGAAGTTCAACCGATCTCACATCAGTTACAAGTAATATAATTCCTTCTATTGCTGATACTTATAATTTAGGTAGCATAACTAATTATTGGGAGAACGCATATATTAACAATTTAATAACAAATGGTATAATTCCTCCTGAACACAAAACTTTTAATTTAGGTAGCACATCTAACTATTGGAATGAGGCATATATTAACAATTTAACAGTAGCAACTAGAGTATATCAAGAAATTAACAATAATAGCAATTGGAATGCCGTAAATGGTCATTATGGATTGATGAAAACTTCTTATCCAGCTTTAAATCCTATAACAATAATGGAAAGTATGACTTGGACTAGAAGAACTCATGTACCTTATTCCAACACGGAGCCTGCTAGAAAATGGGCAGATGTGTGTTGGTCTCCTAAACTTAGACTATTTGTCGCTGTTAATATTACAAATATTCCTAATGCAACAATTTATGGTAATATTGGATATTCTCAAGATGGAATAAATTGGAATTATATATACGCAAACACAAACGAGTATCATAGAGCATTATATTCCGTGTGTTGGTCTGATGAACTTGGAATATTTGTTGCTTGTGGGGGAGCTAGTATAATTATGTATTCTGCAGACGGAATAAATTGGAGCGAAAGCAACGCTATTAATTGGAATAGCACAAGAAACCCTGAAGGTGGTAATATTGATGGCTACGATATATGCTGGTCTCCTCAACTTAGATTATTTGTTATTATCGATAAAGAAACGTCAGAAGGAGATAAAATTATTGTTTCTTCAAATGGTATTGATTGGACTAGTGTAGGTATTAATTATACTGATGGATGGATTAGAACAAACTTAACATGTATTTGTTGGTCTCCAGAACTTGGAATATTTGTTGCCCTTGATGGTTGGTGGCGTGGCGGTGATAAACCAATAGCAAGTGTAATAACTTCTTCTGATGGTTTTAATTGGAATATTGAAATTATACCTCAACAATATTCGACTTGGGAAAGTGTTTGTTGGTCTCCTCAATTAGGGTTATTTGCTGCTTGTTCGACTGCTGGATACTCATGGATGCCTGTTCCTCAATTAATGACCTCAAGAAATGGTTATGACTGGACAATAATTGATAGAAGTTTCAATGATGCCCCAGCGGAGGATGGTGGTGACTGGTCAGATATTATTTGGTGTGCTGAACTTGGTCTTTTTGTTGTTTCTAGCAATGTTGGATATTGGACAGGAGATGGACCCTATTTGGTTTCTTCAAATGGAATTGATTGGATTAGTAGAGATAATAATCAGTATCTTGCTAGTGATGGTTTATCCATGACTTTGCACAGCATGTGTTGGTGTCCTCATCTAGGAATTATAGTTGGTGTCGGTGGCGCGGAGGATGTATCAGCACGCGGTGGCGGCGGACAAGGCGGCGGCCAAATATGGACTACAAGCTTAAAAATACGCCCTCCAACAATTACTAATGTATTTGATAATAGTTTTAATAGAATTGATGAAAATGGTAAATGGGATTTTTCAAACATTAATGTAAAAACTCTTAGTGTAACAGGAACATTTACAAACACATCTGACGACCGCCTAAAGCATAATGAAATTGTTATTAGCAATGGATTAGCAATTATTGATAGTTTAACTCCTAAGTTTTATCAAAAAACATTAACAATGTTAGATGCTAGTTATAATGGAGATTTAAGTACACAAGCTTGGACTTATGAAGCGGGTGTAATAGCCCAAGAGCTATTACAAATAAGTGACTTGAGTTTTGTTGTAAGTGGTGGTGATTATTATCAAGAAAGGTATATTTATAGCAGACCAACAAATGATCCAAGCAATGCTAATTATGACCCAAGTTTAAATATTTATGACATAAGCAATGTTAATTATACTATTAGCAACAATTTAATAACACAAGCATATAATGTAAATTATAACTCGGTTTTTGTATATGGACTTGCTGCTATAAAAGAATTGCATCAAAAAGTAAAAGCGCAAGAAACAAGTATTTCAACTCTTCTAACCGCGATGTTAGAACAGCAAGCAACTATAAATAGTTTATTAACAAGATTACAAGCATTAGAGACGAGCGCTAATTAATTACTAAAAACAATATAAAAATAAAGCATTAAAATTAATAGCTTACAAATTTATTCATTTATTCAATCTATTAATTCAAAATAATAAATTAGTAGTTAATAATTTATTATTTTATTATTCTTTAATATAATAATACTATGAGCCTTCACAACTTTAATTCAAACACTAAGTCTTGGAAAATGTATACTAATACATTAACCTCTATTAGTGGCGATGATTTATTAGTTATGCCTAGTTATGGGAAAGATTTAATTCTAGAAGTTTCTGCAAACAATGACATTTTTTTTAAAAAAGGGACTATTACAAAAAGATTTGACAATTTAGTAAGTGATTATTTAGACATGTCCTTTAATTCTTTAAATTCACAAGTACAATATATATTACAAGAAATATCTGGAAATTCAGTAAAAGATTTTATTACTTCAGGCATTAGTAATGATTTATTAATAAAGTCATATGATGGCCGAGACATAATATTAGAAGTTTCAGGCAACAATGAAATTATTTTCAAGCGGGGCGATATATCATATAATTTAGATGACTTAATAGGTGGTGGAGGTGGTGGAGTGGATGGAGGAGGAACAAGCACAAGTAGTAGCGGATATATTGAAAATAATAATGACTATGTTTCATTTAATATACTTGATGTACGAGGAAAAATAGTTTTTACAGATAACAGCAACATAGAATTATACAATGATGTATCATTTAATAATGTTGATATTAGCGGTTCATTAAATGTAGCAGGATCTATTAGTGCTTCAAGTTTTATAGGTGATGGCTCATTATTAACAGGAATTCAAGAAATAACTTTACTAAATTATAGAGATGCCTCTTTTTCAAATATAGAAGTTAGTGGAAATATACAAACAACACATATTAAATCTCTTGCTTCACAAGATTTATTATTAGAAGTTTCTGGAAACAATGAAATTATTTTTAAACGAGGTGATTTTTCGTATAATTTAGATGACTTAATTGGAGGTGGTGGCTCTCAAAGCAGTGATTATGCATTATATAATATACTTGATATAACAGGTAAAATAATATTTACAGATAATAGTAATACTAGTGGAACTAGTGGCAGTGGTTCTTCTAACATTGTATTAACCTCAATTAGTGGAGATATAATCCCTTCTATTAATAATACTTTCAAATTAGGAGATATTAGTAAAAATTGGAGCAATGCTTATATAAATGATATAAGTGTTACTAATATTGAATTAAGTGGAAACATAGTTCCTTTAAATGCTAAGAGCTCCAGTTTAGGAACTGGTCTTAAACCCTGGGGCAATGCATATATACATGATATAAGCGTTAGCGCTATAGATGTTAGTGGAGCGTTAAATGTAATGGGGACTGTAAGTGCTCCAAATTTATATACTAAAAGTGAGGTTGATGTTTCTTTCGTATCTAAGCAACTTTTTGATGCTTCTTTAAGCTCTATTCAACTAACTAATGTATATACAAAAAGTCAAGTAGATGTGTCGTTCGTATCTAAGCAACTTTTTGATGCTTCAATATCTTCTTCTTCATCAAATGTATATACAAAAACAGAAATAGATGCTTCTTTTGTAAATATATATAAGAAAGGCGAACTCGATACTTTATTATTAACAGTATCAAATACTAATAATTATACTAATCATTATACAAAACAATATGGCAATAGTTTGTGGAACCAGATTGGGCAAGATATTAGTTTTTCTAATATACATTTGGGGATTTGGGGCATTTCAAATAATGGAAGAGTTGTTGCTTTTATTGATCCCACCTATTCTTCAAATAGAGGTAGGCTTTATGTTTATGAAATAAGTTTTAATGGAACAAGTTATACTTGGGCGCCTTTTGGATTAAGTAGCGAAATTATGGTTGGACAAACTACTACTGGTCTTTTTGGTGGTAACAGTAACAGTGCAAATTCTTTATCAAATGATGGTAGAGTTGTTGCTGTAAGTGAAACTTTATATGCTGATAGTGGAATTGATATTGGTCAAGTTAGAGTTTTTGAGTTAAGTGCTAATACTTGGAGACTACGAGGACAACCTATAAATGGAAAACCTATAGCTTCTTATAGTTTAGGGTATAATGTTGCTTTATCAGGAAATGGAAATATTCTTGCTGCTTCATCTCGAATAGGTCCTAGCCCACGGAAAGGAGAAATCCTTGTTTATGAGTTAAGTGGTAATATTTGGTTAAAAATAGGGCAAGACATTAGCGGTGTTGGTGGAGACAATTTTTTAGATTTAGGATTTTCTATGTCACTATCATTAGATGGAACAACACTTGCTGCTGGATATAGATCGTCTACACCTTCTCAAGTTCAGATTTACAGATTTAATAGTACTAGTCGATTATGGGATATTATAGGTCCAGTAATTGGTTCTACTATTGATCAGTATTTTGGATGGAATATAAAATTATCAAGTGATGGAAACACTATTGTAATTGGTGGTATTGGATATGGCACATCAATCGGGAACACCATTAACGGAATAGGAAGTGTAAGTGTTTTTAAATATAACAGTGGCAATTCATGGTCACAATTAGGACAAATAATATATGGAGCATCTGGTAATGACCTATTTGGTCAATGGGTACAAATATCTAATGACGGAACAATAATTTCAGCAGGTGGAACTATTAGTTATGTAAGAGTATATAAACTATATTTAAATACTTGGTTCCAAATAGGACAAGTGCTTAATGGAAGTGGAATAGCACCGAATTTGGGTCAATCAAGACACGCCCTTTCTGGTGATGGAACAACCTTAGTTCAAATTATAAAAAAGTCAGTTGGTAATATGGCACATGTATATGGAATGGACAATATATTAACAATTAATCATTTAGTTACAGCTTCAATTACTCCTGTTTTAAATAATACTAGCATCTTAGGAAGTAGTGATAGAAGATGGAGCAATATTTATACAGTAAATCTCAGTGTAACAGGAACATTTACAAACACTTCAGACGATCGCCTAAAGCATAATGAAATTGTTATTAGCAATGGATTAGCAATTATTGATAGTTTAACTCCTAAGTTTTATCAAAAAACATTAAAAATGTTAGACGCTAGTTATAATGGAAATTTAAGTGAGCAAGCTTGGACTTATGAAGCGGGTGTAATAGCCCAGGAGCTATTACAAATAAGTGACTTGAGTTTTGTTGTAAGTGGTGGTGATTATTATCAAGAAAGGTATATTTATAGCAGACCAACAAATGATCCAAGCAATGCTAATTATGACCCAAGTTTAAATATT
>SXGQ01167425.1_pt1 | contig 17965 bp, 14 predicted proteins | sample 3178371 | NCBI WGS metagenome assembly SXGQ01 (sample SAMN11356859, study PRJNA531348) | freshwater metagenome | isolation source: freshwater sample F1-20 | place: China: Fuxian Lake, Yuxi | collected 2017-12-25 | reverse complement strand
ATCCACTGAGCTACAGGGACATTGATTACAAAGTGAATGTCACATTGTAATCCCGCATACAATCTTCAGGATTTGCTCAACAAAGAAAGCTCAAGATAGGCTCCATTTCCAATCGTTTGGAGTTGTTTTCCATGAAAGCCCTGGTTATAGGTGCGGGCGGCGTAGGAAGATCGATAGCGAATATCGCTTCACGGCGGTCATTCATCACCTCAATGGTGGTGGCAGACCGCACTCTCTCGCGCGCTCAAGAAGCAGTTCAAAGAGTAAGAGACCCTCGATTTTCTGCAGCTGAAGTAAATGCCGCTGAACTCGAGGACATTCGAGACCTGATCCGACGAGTCGATCCCGATGTTGTAATCAATGCTGTCGATCCTCGATTCGTGATGCCGATATTCCTTGCGTGCGAAATTGAGAATACGAACTACATGGATATGGCGATGTCGCTCTCACGCCCACATCCGCTTTATCCCTATCGCGAGACTGGCGTCAAACTCGGAGATGAACAATTCGCGAGAGATTGGAACTGGCACGAGCGAAAGATCTTTGCACTCATCGGTATGGGCGTCGAGCCTGGGATGAGCGATGTATTTGCTCGCTATGCAAATGATGAACTCTTCTCGAGGATTGATTCGATAACAGTCTTAGATGGCTCAAATATCCGTATAGAGGGCTACGACTTTGCGCCGTCATTCTCAATCTGGACCACTATTGAAGAATGTCTCAATCCGCCGATCGTCTGGGAGGACGGTCGAGGTTGGTTTACAACCGAACCCTTTAGTGAACTTGAAGTATTCGACTTTCCGGAAGGAATTGGTCCAGTCGAATGCGTAAATGTGGAGCACGAGGAAGTCATCCTCATCCCTCAGAAAATCGATGCCAAGAAGGTCAACTTCAAATACGGACTTGGAACTGAATTCATCCAGATCTTGAAGACGATCAACATGCTTGGACTTGATCGAAAAGAGAATGTCGATGTCCAAGGAATTTCGGTATCACCGAGAGACCTACTTACTGCTTCGCTCCCCGATCCCGCGACTTTGGGCGAGCGCATGCGCGGTAAGACATGTGCAGGTACCTTGATTCGTGGGTTAGATAAGAGCGGCAAACCCAAGGCGGCTTACCTCTATAACGTCGTTGATAATGAATGGTCGATGAATGAATATGGCGATCAAGCGGTCGTCTGGCAGACTGCAGTTAATCCAGTGATCGCAATGGAATTGATTCATCGTGGCGAATGGAAACCGCTTGGTGTCAACGGACCGGAGTGGTTTGATCCCAAACCTTTCCTAGCCCTCCTTGAAGAGCACGGTTCTAGCTGGAAAATAAGAGAAGAAGACGCTTCATCAATAACCTTGTAATCATATGAAGCTTTCATTCTCGTGGCGACTACGGTAGGACTGTGACATCCGAAGCTGAGACTCGGCGCACTGCCTTAATCACTGGCGCAACCGCAGGGATTGGTGAATCCTTCTCGCGGCTTCTTGCGCAGGAAGGTTTTGATCTCATCCTCATTGCTCGGGATGAGGCACGTCTGGAAGAACATGCGCTAGATCTCGGCCGGATGCACCCAAAACTGCGCATTGAGACTCTTCGAGCAGATCTGACAGTCGAAGCAGATATTGAACGAGTCGAATCTAGAGTGTCACAAGGAGTAGATGTACTGATCAATAATGCTGGTTTTGGCATCAACAAGAGTTTCTTGAAGTCGCCGATTCTCAGCGAGCGAGAACTTTTGAAAGTCCTGGTTGAAACTCCTATGCGCCTTACACATCACGCGATCCCATCCATGCTTCAAAAGGGCGAAGGTGTCATCATCAATGTCTCAAGTGTTGCGAGTTTCATCGCTGGTGGAACTTATAGCGCCGCTAAGTCATACCTCACAGTCCTCTCTGAATCACTACATAGTGAACTCAAAGGCACTGGCTTAAAAGTGTTAGCACTTTGTCCAGGATTCACTCGAACTGAGTTTCATCAGCGCGGTCGGATGCGGATGAACGGCCTGCCACAGTTCCTCTGGCTATCGGCAGATCTTGTTACTGAAATCGCTTGGCGGGATGTTCACAGTGGAAAGGCGATTTCGATACCAGGTTGGCAGTACAAGATTTTGATGTTAATCCTTCGCCTTCTGCCACGCCCTCTAGTCCGAAGATTTGGAATGAATGCAAAATCTAGGCAACGGAAAGACTAGGACACAGAAACTTCTCAACATTCTGTGACCCGATTTCCACGGTTTAGCCAAATCAAATAGATAGCATCACCCCATGCCTCGTCTTAAATCAATCTCAGTTCTCACCCTGGCTCTACTCGTCGCCGGATTCCTTGCGCCACAAGGTGCCTCTGCCAATACTGCGAACGGACGGTGCAGCAAGTCCGGTGCCACTGCGAAGATTGGTGGTGCAAATTATGTCTGCGCACAGAACCCGACAGTCACGGCAAAGCGTCTTACTTGGACGCTCAAGGATTGTCTCGAGGCGAATACTGCATACCTTCGTTCACTAAAGAGTTTCAACGAAACTGAGTCATCGAGCCAAAAGGTACTTGAGAATTTAGATGCATCGATCGCCGCCAGAAAGGCACAGGTACCGATTGATAATGAACGAGCCGCAAAAGAACTAGAGAGTGCGAAACAGAATCGCGACCTCTCCATTGCGCGCCAAAAAGAAGCAGATGATCGCTATGCGAAAGCAAAGACAGTTGGAGTAACTGCAGTTCCCGCAAACTGGGCAATCCAAGTGAAGGCAGCAATCGGTGACGGGAAGATTACATCTCCCGAACTAGCGACGTTAACGAAGAATCTCGGTATCACTGGTGAACAGATTGCTGGAGTCATCAACTTCCTCGCTGCTGAGGATTACGCAAAGTCAGCAACAGCATTCCTCAAAGCTGCCGAGCGTAATGAGAAGAATGCTACCGAGTTCTTGAAGACTGAGGCTCAGATTGCAGATCTTGAGAAACAGAAGGAGACCACCCTGCAAGCACAAGTGGCGCTAGTTGATATCGCTAAAGGCGACGTCAACACCACGCTCAAAGTGCGGAATGCAGTCTGCAAAGTTAAGAAATAGTTACAACTTTGCTGGTTGCCTGAACTTTTAATTTCCTCAACGGTGTTATTGCTGGACCGATTTCGAGATCGCCGGCGAGGGCAAACTTGGCTCCATGATTCGGGCAAATCCAACTTGTACCATCTTGCTGGACCAACGTTCCTTCATGGGTGCACCTAAGGTCGAGAGCTGCAAATCCATTTTTACCCTTAGCAGTCCGTATCAATGCTATAGAGCGACCGTTGACATTATCTACACGCACCACTCCGCCCACCTGCCTAAGCGCCGGGTTCTTGGAGAGAGTCACTTCGATTCGGCCATTCTTCAAGACACGTACCCCTGAAGCGGCGACAGCAGTTGCCGGGATGAAACCAAGAGTCAATGTAGCCAACGCACAAAGCGCACCTCGCCTTGAGATAGAGGTGGAAAGTGGTGATACCTTCGAATCGTTTTGTGAATTCATCTTCTCTCTCATTCCGTTACAAGTTACTCTGAAGGGTGTCACTTTATCCCCTGATCCGAGTAGTTCCACTATTCCTCCTTCTCGGATACGTAGGAGTTCGCCAAGCATTCCCTGAGAAATCCTTACTAAGTGAGTTAATTCTCTTTAACCTCATCGCTCTCTCGACTGCTATCTCAGCCTGGTTATCTCGGACTTCTGATCGGATTGCTAGAAATGGCGTTGCTCTTGCCATCACACTCTGGACAGTTGGCTCACTCAGCTCCAGTTGGAATTCTTTTTCTACCTTTCAGTTTCCTGAACTTCTTTCAGACTTTGGATATGTTGCCTTCTATCCGATTCTCTTCTTCTCGCTCATGCGCACGCTTCACCCCGCAAGGTCTGCGCAGCGAATTCAGATTCTCGATAGTCTCATTGCTTCAATCGGGATGTCAGCAATCTTGGCAACCTTCACCCTCGACATCGCAATCAGTCGATTCGAGCTCTCGAATGCAGCTGGAATCCTGCTTCTCTTCTACCCGATAGCAGATTTGATTCTGGTTGCCTCCTCACTCTTGATAATCATCCGTGCCGGATTGAATCGAGCTAATGCCTTCATACTCTTAGCAACTTCGACTTTCGCAATTACCGACTTCATATTTCTCATTCGCTCTGCCGAGGGGAGTTACCGCTTTGCTTCTCTAGTGGACATCGGCTGGGTAATTTCCTTGATACTTATCGCCGAGAGTCTCTGGCATCGCCACTCCGAAAGAGGTATCCGAGAAAAGACTCCGATCTTGATCTCTGTTCTTGCTGCCTCTGGAAGTGGATTGATTATTGCTTTGGCGAGCATCTCGCCGAGGCTATTGCCAGAGCAGGCTCTGATACCTGCCTTCATCACCTTGTCGCTCTCATTTCTACGTATGGCAATCGCACTCAATCAAGCACACCGTCTCAACCACGAGAGTGTCATGGCTCGCACTGATGAACTCACTGGCCTTGCTAATCGCCGGGCGTTCTTGGAGCGAATCGCTCAAGTCCAGGTCGGGCAGACATTGCTCTTGCTCGACCTCAATGGGTTCAAGCCGGTCAATGACCGCTATGGTCATGCGACGGGAGATCAACTCCTGCAACAGGTCGCTCATCGTCTCGGACGTCTGATTGAAAATGATTGGACCTTGGCCAGACTCGGTGGCGATGAGTTTGCCCTCCTTACCGCAACTTCTTCTCAAGCCAGCGAAAGTGCAGCCGCGGTGAGTGCGGCCTTCTCTTACCCCTTCCATCTCGCGGGGATCGGAGAAATCCAAGTCGGCGCTTCGATTGGAGTCGTCATCGCCGACGGGCAAGGAGATTTGTTGCGCCGAGCAGACATGGCCATGTATCAGGCGAAGCGAAGTGGGCTGCCCATTCTCTACTGGTCGTCATCGACTCAATCGGGCATTACTGTTGCCTCGCTCAATCGATAGGCGGTCGAGCTCCCCAAGGCCTTGAATGGAGGCAACTAATTGGCTAAATCCTTCACCAACAAGATGTTGGTACTCGGTGCAGGTTCAGTTACACAATGTGTTTTACCGCTTCTTACAGAGCATCTACTCGATGCGAATCAGATCACTGTCATGGATATGAAGGACAACCGTGATCGCATCGCCTCAACACTTAAAGCCGGCGCGAATTTCGTCCAGTTTCAAATAACTAGAGAGAACATGGACGCAACGCTCTCCAAATACCTCAAATCTGGGGACTTCTTACTTGATCTCGCCTGGAATATCGATGCCAACACCATCTTGCAGTGGTGCCACGATCACGGCGTCCTCTATCTAAACACTTCCGTTGAAGAGTGGGATCCATATACCGGTGGCGCAGATCGTCATCCGACTGAGCGAACGCTCTACTACCGACATATGCGACTTCGCGAACTAACCGCGGCCTGGAAATCTTCTGGACCTACTGCAATAGTCGAACATGGCGCGAATCCTGGACTTGTCTCGCATCTTGTTAAGAAATCTCTCGTTGACATCGCAACTCGCGCACTCAAAGAAGGTAAAGCTGGAAAAGATGTTGAATCAGCGCTAACAGAAGAGCGCTACAACGATTTAGCTCGATTACTAACGGTGAAAGTCATTCATATCGCAGAGCGCGATACTCAAGTCACTGACAGACCCAAGCAATGGGATGAGTTCGTCAATACCTGGTCAGTAGAAGGTTTCTACGAAGAAGGTGTCGCACCTGCAGAACTTGGCTGGGGAACTCATGAGAAGACCCTCCCTCACGCTGCATACGAACATCAAAGTGGCCCTAAGAATCAAATCTGCATCGCACAACCTGGTGCAACTACCTGGGTGAGGTCATGGGTTCCGAACTTTGAAATCTGTGGGATGGTCATTCGACATGGTGAAGCTTTCACCATCTCCGATCACCTCACCGTCTGGGATGGAGCGAAAGCCCTCTATCGGCCGACAGTTCACTACGCCTACTGTCCATCGAATGAGGCGATAGTCTCGATGAAGGAACTCGAGATGCGTCACTGGCAGATGCACAAAGACCAACGCATCATGAACGATGAAATCACCGGTGGTGATGACCGTCTGGGCGTGCTTCTTATGGGTCATCCATACAAGTCATGGTGGACTGGATCGCTTCTCAACATCCACGATTCACGAAAACTAGTGCCGAACCAATCTGCAACTACGGTTCAAGTTGGATCAGCTGTCTACGCAGCGGTTGCGTGGGCGATGAAGAATCCAGATCGCGGACTCATGGTGCCTGATCAGATGCCATGGCGTGAAGTGCTTGATCTCGCAGAGAAGTACTGGGGTGGATATCACTCCGAACCTGCAGATTGGGATCCACTCAAGACTCGAAACGACCTATTCAAAGGTTGGAATCATCGCAAATACGATGAGAGTGATCCTTGGCAGTTCAGTAACTTCTTGGTCTAAACGAATTCCAGAACTTATTTTCGTTCTGGTGGAAGTGGCTTGCTCGCTTTGATCTCCTCAAGGCGAGCAAGAGACTCCAATCTCTCCTTCGCGTGATCCACTATTCGCTCTGGGTAACCATGTGAATACCCATCAAGACTCTCCCATGGCTCATGGATCGAGTCAGCATCTAAGTGGGAAAGCTCTGCGACATACTTCTTTATGTATCTACCCTCGGTATCGAACTTCTTACCTTGTTCGACTGGATTGAAGACTCGGTAATAGGGCGAGGCATCAGTCCCACAACCAGCGGTCCATTGCCACCCATGAGCATTAGATGCCACATCAAAGTCAACTAGGTGATGGGCAAAGAAGCGTTCGCCATGCTGCCACTCCAAGTGCAGATCTTTCACCAAGAAGGATGCCACCACCATGCGGGTGCGATTATGCATCCACCCTTCACGAAGAAGTTGTCTCATAGCTGCATCAACAAAGGGATATCCGGTCTTTCCTTCACACCAGGCTTTGAATTTCGCATCTGGTTTGTCGTATCGCATCTTCGTGTACTTGGCGTCGTAATACTCGCGCGATGTATGGGGGTTATGGTGCAAGACATCAGCATAGAACTCACGCCAGGCGATCTCTTTTCGAAAGACTTCATGCCCTTTTGAGTCACCAAGTTTTGCTAGAAGCGTTCGTGGGTGAATCTCTCCCCAGCGAAGGTGTGGACTGAGTTTTGAGGTCCCTTCGATTCCTGGAGTATTTCGATTCTCGCTATATCCCTCTGCACCACTCTTCAAGAACTTCTTGAATTTCTCTAGCGCTGGCTCTTCACCGGTTGCGCCTAACTCAATCTCACTCTTCCAATCAGGGATCTTCGACAACGATTTCATCTCACCTTGCGGTGAAATCCAAGTCGGGTTCTTCGGGGCAGAAACTGGAGCGCGCCAACCATGTGCCAGCCAACCACGATAGAAAGGTGTGTAAACCTTGTAGGCAGTTCCATCATCTTTTCTCACTCGTCCCGGTGCCACTGCATAACCACTTCCTAAGATCTGAAGTTCGATTCCAGTCTCAGCGCAATCACTCTCAGCCTTTACACCGTATGGCGCATACTCCTTTGAACAATGAATCGATGTCGCACCATAAAACTTCATCACGCTCTTAAGAGTTGGGACGACATCACCGGAAATCACATGGAGATTTCCGCCCAAGGATTTATTGAGCGACTTGAGTGAATTCACCATATTGGCATTTCGATTCGCGCCAGCTCGTGAAGCGACGCCTTCATCAAGAATAAATAGCGGGATCACCCCGTCACCATCATCGATAGCAGCAAGAAGTGCGGGATTGTCAGCAAGACGTAGATCACGTCTAAACCAGAAAATAGAAGGTGAGCTCACTTGCTGAGTCTAAGCAGAACCTCACGGCTCAACACTTCGGAATTCGACCGGTCTCGAAGGATGGCTCGAAACCTCAAAGATTTTCGAGCCCCAAGGCTAGATAAGGCGGGTGCAACTCGATAGATGTCGCCAGATCGCTTTCCAGTTGGATCAAAAGTGGGTGAGGAGTCTCGACCTAAAGATTTCCAATTCCTATCGCTATCTCTATATTGGAACTCCACTTCGACGAACTCCTCCCCTCTGACTAGAGCCCGAAGTAACAAGAGCGAGGGGTCGAATTCGTAGCGAGTCGGTTTGAGCAATTCAATCTTTGCTTCAGCGTGCTTCATCTCTGGTTTTCGTGTCAATAATGACCAACTGACCGGGGGTAGCAATACCTGACTTCCCGAAACTTGTGCCGGGCCGTTTTCGATGAGAAAGTCGCTCATACCATCGCCGGCATTTAGAAAAGAAGAAATTGGAATCTGGTTGGCTTTTCTTCCAGAATTGAACAGGAAGAGCAATTCCGTTCCTGATTTCTGATCAAATCTTGAAAAAATTAGCGTTCCCTTATTGGCAAATCTGATCTTCTGCGGTCCCGACTGCAGCCCAGGGTATTTATCACGCATTTGTGAGAGTGAACGGATTACGTTTTGCAAAGGGTGCTGGTTATCGAAATGTGAGGATGAACCTATTGCACTCGCTCCGACTCGTGGTTCACTCTGCCATTCACTTACTTGTGTAGCAAACAAAGATTGGCGTGCTGATTTGTCTCGCCCACCGATGAGACCGAACTCGTCGCCGTAGTAAACGATCGGAATACCTCTAATCGAGTAGAGCAAAGCATGCGCAATTTCATCTTTTGCTAGGGCGATATTGGAGTCCGGGAAACGGTTGAAGATGAATCCGCCAATCCGTCCCATATCGTGATTTCCAAGGAATGTACCGTTCATTGAAGCGCTTGAATACGCTGTCGTATATAGGTCATCATTATTGAAAGCCAAAGCAAGTCGCGAAGCATCTTCATCAATCACGTAACCAGTCATTGAACCTTGAAGGGGAAAATCCAAGACTTCCGATAATCCTGCTCTTTTGACCCATTCAGATATTCGACCTGCATCCGAGTCATATATCTCCCCCCACATCGGGAAATATCGCTTTCCACTTACTCGCGCGACCTCTCTCATTCGCGGGAGAAATTGGAGCCAAAATTCGCGATTGACATGGCGAAATGTGTCGATTCGAAATCCATCGATATCCACCTCCTTTATCCAGTCAGTGAAAACTGCCACCCAACCCTCAAGGACTGCTGGCGATTCGGTGAAGAGATCATCAAGACCATAAAAGTCGCCATAAAAACTAGATTCGCCGCCTCCGCCAAAGTTACCTCGGTTGTGATAGTTACGGGGATCGTTGAGCCAATCTGGACTCTTTTGAATTTGATTCTTGACTTGAACTTTCTTTGGAAATGAGGTCATTACATCTAACTTACTTAATTCTGGAAATTGATTGGAATTTGCTAACTTAACCGGATCAAACTTCTTTCCATTCGAAGTTCGATAAGCTCGATCTTCAAGGGGTACGTAGGAGTTGCCGTCTTCATAGGAAATCACGTCACCCGTGTGATTGACAACTACGTCAAGGAAAACTTTTAACCCTGACTTGTGGGCAAGTGCAACGAAGTCCTTCATATCCGCCATGGTTCCAAAGTGAGGATCAACTTCATCGAATCCCGCACCCCAATAACCATGGTAAGCAGCGCTTTCAGCAGTTGGGGAGACTGTCACTTGTCGGGCGACAGGAGTGATCCAAATCGCCGTGAATCCAAGCGAGGCTATATAGCTAATACGTGAAGTCAGACCCTTGAGGTCGCCCCCGTGAAAGAAACCGATATCACTCGGGTCATACCCAGTAACGGTTCTATCCCCGGTTAGAAATCCCCGATCATTAGCGCTTTCACCATTTTCAAAGCGGTCAATCATCACGAAGTAAATTCGTTCGCCTCTCTCCTTTTCATCAGCAATGACCGGTTGAATCGAAATTAATGCACCAATAAGCAGTGCCAAGAACCACTTCATTTCAACCTGATGATTGAAAATCCGGGGGAATTCAATTTGAGAGTGATCTTGCCATCGCGACTTATAGGGGTTGAGCCAAGAACTAGTTCAAATCCGTTGTTTTCAAGTTGGCTCTCATGAAGATGAACCTCAGCGGCAGAACGCATCAAAATCGAGATAATCCGCTCCTTACCATCATCGCGAAGATAGACAAGATGATTCTCTCCTTGCGATAGCCATTCAAGCCCACCGAAGGCTAGAGCTGAAGATGCTTTTCTGATAGCTATGAAGTCTTTATAAGTCTGCCTGGTCGCATGATCCCACTCTTTCTCACTCTCCCAAGGGAATGGCGAACGAGAATCCTCGCCCCAGAGACCTTCTTCACCAATTTCATCTCCAGCGAAGATCATCGGAGTTCCTGGCATAGTCATGGCGAATGCGATAGCGATCTGATGCAACTCACGCGAGCCGACAATACTTCGTACTCGAGCCGAATCATGACTGCTCAATAGATTCCAACTTGAAGCATATGTCTGAAAGGGTTGCCTAGTGGAGAACTCTTTGATCACCTCAACTGTCTCTATCCCACCAAGTTTCACAAAATTCCCATGCTTGGCAGGACGAAAAGTGGACATCGAATCTGAGATAAGCCAATTCCATGCTGGATTTCGAAAACTCGTGTAGTTCATATTTCCGTGCCAACCATCCCCATCCAAATCGGCGGCAGCATCATGGTTATGTTCGGCGATAAGGATCTTCTCTGGGCCTTCCGACTCCACCGCAATTCGCGCTAACCGTGCAATCTCGTGGGTCAGATCAAGTTCTCGCAATCGCCCTGACATATTAGCGACGTCGACTCGCCATCCATCTAAACTAAATGGAGGCCGTAACCAGCGACGCAAAACGCTGTTATCCCCGCTGATGAGCGCCGACTTAAGTTCCTCACTCCGATAATCAAATTTAGGCAGACTAGGAACTCCGAGCCAACACTCATAACCTGTCGGAAGATCCTTATCAAAGGTGTAGAAGTCTCTATAAGGAAATTCTCCTGCTAAAGCTTTGATGAACCACTCGTGTGTTGCGCCAGAGTGATTAAGTGTTATGTCCCCAACGACACGCATACCGCGCCGATGTGCTTCTTCTGTGAGAGCAATAAGTGCTTCATTTCCGCCAAGTAATGGGTCGACTTCATCAAAAGTTGCGGCGTCATATCTATGAATGGATCCAGCCCTAAAGAACGGGGTGAAGTACAAGACATTCACTCCAAGGTCGCAGAGATAATCCAATCTCTCAATCACTCCCCAGAAATCACCCCCGAAGTATTCGAAAGATGTGTTGGGTGATGAGCCTTCAGGCCATTGATCCCAACTTCGGGGAACAGCCCAATCAGGAATCGGATACTTCCTATCTGATTTTGCAAAACGATCTGGGAATATCTGATAGATGACGCTTCTTCTGGCCCATTCGGGAATCAGCTCATTCGTTGTGATCACGAAGTCGTGGATATCGCTCACATCAAAGGTATGCAATCCTCTCTGATTCAACCAACCGTAGTTGACCTTCCCACCGCCGATAAACCAGCGATAGTTGGTTCTTGGATTGTGCACCTTGAGATGGGCGCTGTACCAGTGATAGTACGGACTCGTTTGCTCTTTGGTTGCTTCAATGAATACTGGTTCGCCGTCCTTTACACTTCGAATGGCGATGCGCTCGACCTCCAAAATTCGCGGCACTTTGACACGAAGTTGGAATTCATCCTGATTTTTTCGAACCGAAAAGCTATTTGATCCATCATGATGGATCAACTTCAGTTCATCCATCATCCCTTGACAGATCCAGCGGTAAGTCCATTGACGATATAACGCTGGAGCGAAAGGAAAATGATCACTATCGGAATCGAAGCGAGTATGGAGCCTGCAGCGAATGCTCCCCAGTTAGTCGCATACTGTCCACCAATGAACTGCTGTAAGCCAACAGCTACCGTACGACCTTCCATTTCGACCAAAAATAATCTTGCGAGAATGAACTCATTGAAAGTGCCGATGAAACTCAGTAAGCAAACGACTGCTAGAACCGGAGCTGCTAGAGGAATGAAAATCAACCAGTAAGTCTGCATCGGGCTAGCTCCATCGATCTTGGCAGCTTCATCAAGTTCGGCAGGGATTGAGTCCACAAAACCCTTGAGTAGCCAGATATTCACACCCATTGAGCCACCCAAATAGACCAGGATCAATCCAGCCTGGCTTCCCAAACCTATGCTTGGCGCAAAGGAATAGACCCGTTCCATAATCACATAGACTGCTGAAAGCGCCAAGATTGCGGGAAACATTTGTACGAGAAGCAAGAACTGAATTCCCAGCTTCTTTCCTTTGAACTTTAGACGACTAAACGCAAAAGCCGAAGCAGCGCCAATCACTACCGAGCTTATCGCCACAGTTGACGAGATAATCAACGAATTCTTCACCCAGGATAAGAATGGAATCTTCGGTGACGAAAACAGCATCTTGTAATTGTCCCAAGATATCTCTCTGGGAATGAATGAAGTTAGTTGAAGGCTACCGCTTGGATTCAGTGACGAGAGGACCACCAAATAGAGCGGAAACAAGGCAAAAATGCACATGAATATCGCAGTCGAGTGACGCCACAGATTCTCCCTCATCCACTTTGTCATCCGAAAGTCTCCATGACTTTGGATTTGCGAATACCATAGAAAGAGATTGAAGCAACAAGGAAGAAGATCAAGACCGAGATTGCACTTGCCAAACCGAAATCAAGAATATTGGTACCGAAAGCAATCTGATAGGTATAGCTGATCAAGATATCGGTGGCACCAGCAAGTTCACCGTCAAGAGTATCCCTAGGACCACCACCAGTTAGGAGATAAATTAGATTGAAGTTATTGAAGTTGAATGCAAAAGACGCAATTAGGAGCGGGGACAAAATCTGCAAGAGCAAGGGCAGAGTTATCTGTCGGAAAACTTGGCGGGGATTTGCACCATCGATTGCTGCGGCCTCTAAGAGTTCCGATGGAATCGCCTGTAATGATCCAGAACAGATTAAGTAGAAATAGGGGAAACCTAACCAGAGGTTCACCAGAAGAACGGCAGCACGGGCATAGGTCGGATTCGAAAACCAGGCTATATCTGTGTTTAAAAGGTTGTTGATCGCGCCGAATTGTGAATCGAACATTCCACCCCAAATGAGAATGCTCATGATGCTTGGCATGGCGTACGGCAGGATGAGAATCGAGCGATAGACGCGCCGTCCCCTCATTCGCCTATTGAGTGCAATAGCCAATAAGAGCCCAAATGCAAAGGTGCTTAGCACCGTTAACGATGCAAAGATCACTGTCCAGATAAACACTTTGATCAAAGGCGTACGTACACGTGAGTCTGTTACTAACTTCGTATAGTTTTCAAACCAGATAGGTGCGCGCCATCCAGGAGTCAAAACACTGTCCGGTGAACCCTCTAATGCAAAGTTGCCTCTTCCATTATCGACGTAGACCTCTCCGGATTGGATATTCCTCATTGTGTCCGTTTTTTCGTCGTAAGTTAAGGCCTGTCTGAAGACTGCTCCGACTCCCTGTGCTTCGATGACAATGTAATAGCCATCGGAAAATTTGTATCGAATTTTTGCGTAGGAATCATCTAGAGCCAGATCCTCGAGTGAAGTCGCGACAAAGTTAGGAGCTGTGGTTGCAACGCCATACTCATTGACTACGACTTCATTGGCATCAAGAGTGGACAAATTGTCCTGAGTAGAGAGAAAGAACTTTTGATTTGCGACATCTGAGACCAAGATTGCGTCTTTGCCATCTGAAGCTTTACCGGCAACCACGTCAAAAGTTGTTTGATTGGCGTCGGGTTCAACTCCGCGGATCAAGACTTGCTCAATGGCAGCTTCTTTCGAAATATAGTTTCCAGTTTTGTAGTTGAAAGTTGACATCACCACTGTGAAGATGATCGGTCCGATTACGAATGCGATGAATAGAAGGACTCCGGGGACGAAGAATTTGAGAGGAATCGAGACTTTGGTGAGATAAGTGAAATTCAATGCAACGATAGAGATAACTAAGAAGGAACCAATCGCAATTTCACCTCTTGCAAAAGCACTCTGAGCCAATAAGCTCAAAATTGCAGTCACGCCTGCAAGGATCACGATTTTGACGACTAGAGCGAAATTTCCCCGAAAAATGCCACTCACTCTGTTACCGCTTCCTTCATCTTCATTATTAAGAATCTTGAAAGTAGCAGCGTGGGCGTGAATGAATCACGCCCACGCTGTTGAACTTTTAGGCTATGAAAGTCCTAAACGCTAACTTTCATCCCCAAGAGCGAACTCTTAGAGATCAGCCTTGCCTGCTGCGACGTTAGCTTTCCAAATAGCAGCAAGCTTCTTAGCTTCTGCAAGTGGATTCTTTCCGTCGACCAAGACTGCAGTCCAATATGCTGGAGCTGAATCCCAGTAGTTCGCTCCACCAGCATTGGTGTTCAAGAAGGCACCAATTTGCGGGATTGAAGACATACCTGCTGCAACGCCCATAGCCTTTTGGCCTGGGAGAACGAGCTGGCTCTTCTGGGCACCCTTGTCGGCTGGAGGACGTCCCTCTTCTGCCTGATACAAGACCTGTCCAGCTGTTGATGCGAAGAAGGTAGTTAGAAGTGACTTAGCACCAACTGCAACTCCGTGCGCTTCTGCGTAAGAGGTAAGGAATGCACCGCTGACGCTACCGAACATCTTTCCGTAGGTTCCTGCCTTGACACCTGGGACGGGCATGATGTTCATCTGGAAGCCAGCCTCAGCGAATTTACGCCAGTGCCAGTTACCAACGACAGCAAATGGAACCTTTCCAGCAAGGTAGTTGTCCATGCAACCTGTATCAGTCGCTGGATAGAAACCATTGCTCTTACCATTCTTGTCGAGAAGATATGTACTCACATTCTTCGCGAATACAGCTGGATCAAAGCTCTTGTTGTAATTGACAGTTCCGTCTGCATTCATCAGATATGGATCTGCACCAAGCGCTGAGAACCCTGAGAGACCGCCCCATGACATTCCGCCACCAGCGATGCAAAGTCCGGCTTTCAAGCCAAGCTTCTTCTTGTTATCCAGGTAGAACTTCACCATTTCACCGTAAGACTTTGGTGCAGTCTTCACCATCTTGGTGTTGTAGATCATTCCGACGTTGTTTACATCGACAGGTACTCCGTAGAGCTTTCCGCCGTATGAAAGATCAAACAACTGGCCTGGGGTGAACTGACCTTTCTGCTGCGCGGTCAAAACTACTGGGGCAAGCTTTCCGCTCTTAGCAAGAGCTGGAACCCAGTCATTTCCGGCAACGAAAACGTCTGGACCTGTTGTACCTGATGCCTTATCTAAAGCATCCTTGAGTGCGTCGTAGCTAGAAAAAGAGACAACTTTAATTGTGTGTCCTGGAACCCAGTCACTCTTCTTTGCAAGAGTTTTTACCAGGTTTGGTCCGCGGGTCTCATCCGCCCAGACCAGGATTTCCTTATCTGCCGCTTGAGATGGTGCTATGAAAATTCCTGCACCAAATGCAGCCGCGACTGCGACGGCTATTGCTTTCTTTCGAAACATGTTTCTCCTTTAAATTACTGCCCGAGACGTCTCTTGGGCCAGGGTTCGTTGCCGGCGGCAACGAATGCCATATTTCACTCCAGGTCTCAGGCTTTTTCCAGACAGAAGGCGAGAGTCGCTCAGGGTTGTTTGGCTATTTACCCAATTGTTATAAACGAAACTCTTTCAGAAAATCAGCGGTGTAGCTGGCTGACCGTTTCATCCCATCCAGTGACACCTTCAGGCTTACGTGGACCTTTACCGATGTAGCGTGCGGATGGACGAACCAATCGACCGGTTCGCTTCTGTTCCAAGATATGTGCGCTCCAACCCGCAGTTCGAGCGGACGTGAACATCGAAGTGAAGAGGTGCGCGGGTACTTCTGCGAAATCAAGGACGATTGCGGCCCAGAACTCGACATTGGTCTCAAGGACGCGATCGGGATAACGCTCCTGCAGTTCGGCGAGCGCTGCCTTCTCCAACTCGAGTGCAACTTCATAACGTGGTGCACCGAGTTCCTTGGCTGTTCGACGAAGAGTCCGAGCACGTGGGTCTTCGGCGCGATAAACGCGATGCCCAAATCCCATTAGCCGCTCTTTGCGATCGAGAATTCCTTTGACATATCCACGTGCATCGCCATTCTTTTCCACTTCTTCGATCATATGAAGAACGCGAGATGGCGCACCACCATGAAGTGGGCCAGACATCGCACCAATAGCACCTGACATTGCTGCTGCAACATCCGCTCCCGTTGAAGCAATGACTCGTGCTGTGAAAGTTGATGCGTTCATTCCATGTTCTGCAGCAGAGACGAAGTAAGCATCAATCGCGCGAACATGCTTTGGATCAGGTTCGCCGCGCCAACGAATCATCATTCGCTCAACAACAGTATGTGCCTTATCGACCTCGCTCTGAGGAATCATCGGCTGCCATGTACCACGAGCAGATTGCGCTACATATGAAAGGACCATCACTGAGACTCGAGCCAGGTTGTTTCGCGCTTCTTCATCAGAGATATCAAGAAGTGGCTTCAAGCCCCAAGCTGGTGCAAGCATCGCAATCGCAGATTGCACATCGACTCGAACATCACCGGAGTGAACTGGAAGTGGGAATGGTTCTGCTGGTGGCAAGCCAGGATTGAATTCATCATCAACGAGAAGTCCCCAAGCATTTCCAAAGGTGACACGTCCGACCAAGTCCTCGATATCAACACCTCGATAACGAAGGGCACTGCCTTCTTTATCTGGCTCTGCGATCTCTGATTCGAATGCAATGACGCCTTCTAGGCCGGGCTTGAAATCGCTCATGAGATAGTCCTTATCGAGTGGTCGCCTGGGGCTATTCTCTCGGCCAAGGGCCCCTGAGACAAACTCAAAAGTGCCCCTGATTGAATCTCGAAGTGACTCATTGACGAAAGTGACCTTAGATACAGCCATGACCAACGATGAACAACTACGTCGTCAGTTAGGCGAGATGCGCAGAAGTTACGGCGACATCGGCCTGGTCGAAGAGAATCTTCCAGATAACCCCTTCGCTCTTTTTCGCCAATGGCTCACTGAGGCAAGCGCCAATGCCCACATAGTCGAACCCAATGCCATGGTCCTTTCGACCGGCGATCTCACTTCTCGAACCGTCCTGCTTAAAGACCTGACCGAAGCTGGCTTCTCTTTCTTCACTAATTACAACTCGCGCAAAGCCCACGCCATCAAAATGGATGCCAGGGTCTCACTCCTCTTCCCTTGGTATGTGATGGAGCGACAAGTGTCGATAACCGGAAAAGCGATGAGACTTTCTGAAAATGTCTCTGATCAGTACTTCGCTTCGAGACCCTCTGGGAGCCCGATTGGTGCATGGGCAAGTGCCCAATCAGAAGTGCTCGCATCTCGCACTGAGCTCGAGACTCAAGTCGAGGAGTACAAGAAGCGCTTCCCCGAAGGAGGCGCAGTCCCCCGTCCGCCGCATTGGGGTGGCTTCGTCGTTTCGCCAGAGAGCGTCGAGTTCTGGCAAGGTCGCTACAGCCGGCTTCATGATCGAATCCGTTACATCAAAGATGAGAATTCGCAGAACAAGCAAGATGTATCACGCTGGAATCGAATAAGGCTTAATCCGTAATGGCTTAGCCTTAGCCGTCATGAGCGAAATAAGAATCCCCGAATCAATCAAGCCGAAGGACGGTCGCTTCGGTTGTGGACCTTCGAAAGTTCGAAGTGATGCCCTTGAGTCACTACTCACCCGGGCTGCCCCAGTTATTGGTACATCACATCGTCAAAAAGGCGTTAAAGATGTCGTCCACCGGGTTCGCGAAGGGCTCAACTCGCTCTTTTCTTTGCCTGCCGGTTACGAAGTAGTTCTTGGGAATGGCGGCTCTACCGCGTTCTGGGATGTCGCAACATTTGGATTGATAGAGAAGAAGTCGCAACATTTGAGTTTCGGTGAATTCTCCTCGAAATTTGCAACCGCCGCGAAGGAAGCACCTTTCTTGGATTCACCTTCGATCATCTCATCCGAGCCAGGCTCACATCCTGTTGCAAAGGCTGAGGCTGGGATT
>SXGQ01781616.1_pt1 | contig 17967 bp, 13 predicted proteins | sample 3178371 | NCBI WGS metagenome assembly SXGQ01 (sample SAMN11356859, study PRJNA531348) | freshwater metagenome | isolation source: freshwater sample F1-20 | place: China: Fuxian Lake, Yuxi | collected 2017-12-25 | reverse complement strand
CTAATGTTATTGGAGAGGATGAATTATTGGTTGGTGATAGGGATTTAAAACAAGAAGAGTTAGTTATGTATGCTAATTTGGAATGTAATATACAGCCGAGGTCTCGACTATTGTTAGGTGATGATGGACAAACTGAAAATGTACTTATTGCAACATCTAAAGTTAACTTTCTTAAACCAAATGATAATGATTTTTTTACTACGAATTGGACTTTAAATTCAACTAATAAATCTTCTGAAAAAATAATTAATAGTGAGTTATTAGGGATTACTAATATTAGTTATTCTATTAATGCGTCTTTTACCCCAACCGTAAACATAACTTTAGAAGACGTTAGAGGTAGAGCTCTTTTTGAGTCAGGTGACGACTCCCCGTATTCAGTTTTTTTTAATCTACCATATCCCCCTTTTTATTTAACAATTAAAGGTTACTATGGTAAAGCTCTAAGAATGCCACTTTTCCTACAAAAATTTAATGGAAGTTTTGTACAAAATACAGGAAATTTTCAAGTTAATCTAACTTTTGTAGGTTATAAATTTACCGTATTACAGGATTTGACAATAGGTGATTTATATGCATTACCAAAAATGTATTTCAAAAAAACAAGTTCAAATAATACCCAAACTAATCAACCTGCAGGTAGCGGTACTTTAGGGCAAAATGTACAAACACAAGAGTTAATAACATATAAGGGTACTGAATATATCAATAAAGTTTACGAGGATTATAAAAATCTTAAATTAATAGATAGTGATTTTCCTAACTTGACAGTTCCAGAATTACAATACAGAATCGAGAATTACGTTTCGACTGTGTTAGAACAATTTGGTAACGAAGGTATGGGTAAATTAAATGACGCTGACGTTTTTGCTGACAATTTATCGCAATATAGAAAACAAGTAGTAACATCACCTACAGAATCTTTCCTTAATCTTTATATGAACAAAACCGCTTTTTGGATAAAAGTGGAAACGGATAAAAACGGTAGGAAAAAAAATATAAAAGTTTATCAACCTAACGGCTCGCCAACTCCGTTTGAAATTAATCAGAAACTTGAACAAATATGTAATATTAATTTTGTAAAAATTACGAGCAACCCAACCTTAGGTGATGGGGGAACATATAGAGTATCTCAAGTTCCTCAGAAAAGAGACGTTGAGGGATACCTGATTACTGAAACAGATATTGACATTTTAGAAACCTATAAAGAAAGAAATAAAAAAGATAACCCAACTGACACCGAACTACAAGCTCTAAGGTCGGAGTTAAGTTTTTATTTTAATTATTATAACACCAGACTTAGTCAAGATAATCAAAATGGTCAAGGCCCATACCCTCCATTTTATATTTTTGATGGTATTGGAAGATTTATTGATAAAATTAATAATTGTGATAAAGTTTTTGCTCAAAAAAGAGAAGAAATTGAAAAAGTTACAACCGAAAATTTATCTAAACTATTAGAAGGAAAAAATGGATTAGGATTCAAACCCACCGTAAAAAATATGGTCTGTGTATTCTTGGCGTCCTCGGAAGCTTTTTTAAGATTAATGGATGATGTACACAGAAAAGCATTTGATAAAAGAAATGATGATGTAAAAAGGAGTGTGGTAAATAATCAAAGTTTACCACAACAAGTACAAGATATACAAAAAAATGAAAATGACCCACCAGTTTTCCCATGGCCTCAATACGTAGTTGCAAAACAAGTTGACAATCAAGTAAAATATGAGGTGCAATATCCCGGTGACCCAAAATATATAGATGAGACTGGTGCTAATGATTACAGTATTTGGCCTGAAGTTGAATTTGTTGAAGAATTTTTGACAGGTATATTACAAACAGACCTCCCATCACCAAATGCTACGGCTCAATCTGGTGACATTAATAGATTATTGATATCCGCATTTGACACACCACTTACAAATCTATCTTATTCAAACTTACAAACTATAAATTATCTTTACGAAATTTACGAAAGAATAATGTCAGTAGTTCAATACCAAGGATTTGACTTATCGAAAACTGACAATATAGGATTACTTCAATCAATCGTTGATTTTGAGTCTTACAATATTAATACAACTGTCAGTTTAAGTAGTGAACTTGCGTCTATCTTTAAAAACTATAGAATACCAAATATTTCAACATACATAACTTTATTGTATGAAAAAAGCAACAACGGGACTAGCGACAAGTTTCAAAAACTTGTAAGGGGTATTGTAAACACACCTTATCTGAGTGGAGAAACGCAAAGTACCCTCTCTTTTTTAACTGAGGATTTACCAACAGTTGAGGTAAACGTTAGTCAAGATACTCAAAAAGGTATTTCAGATTTTTTTGAAAAAAAACAATCCGATAATATATACGACTCTAACATAGTTTCACAATTACCACCTTTTGTTTACAGTGACGATGTAAACCCATGGTTACAAGAAAACATGGGAGGTAATATGACAACCAAGCAAGATTTATCAAATTATTTTAAGGTTTCAACTTCTCTTAATTTGAATACCTACAATAAAAAAATTACAAATTACAAGGGCTCAACAACTTTTGATAAAAGTGGGGATAAATTATACAATAGACCAATAGTAAATTTTGATATATTAAGTCAAAACATTACTTACCCATTTACTCAAACTTTAAAAGATTTTTATAAAAACATGACAAATTATTGTTTGACCGAAGGAAGACTTAGATACTCGACATCTTATAATGGAAACATAGATAGAAATCAAACAACCTCAATTTTGAATACCCCATATTTTATAAATGCTATTTTAGAAGGGGTTCAAAACGAAAGGACTAGTAATACTCAATCGTGTTACAAATCCGCAGCGTATCTTTTTCTGAATTCATTACCACTGTCAACTCTTAGAGAAAATTATAAAAGTATATTAGTTAATACTTCATCACCTGGTAGAAGTGAGTTAGATTATATAAGTGCAACTATGACAAGATATGGTAGTGTTCAAACACTACCAAAATTATGGGTTTATAAAATAGGTTCATTGTGGCATAGGTATAAAGAACAACTTGATAATAATCTTGATATTTTAAATAACTGTTGGACTGATATTGATGTAGACCAACTATACGACCCACTAAATAACTCAAATAGTAGAATTTATACTTTATCTGCACAAGGAGAAACAGTCGATATACAATTAAGTTCAACAGTGTCTACGGCTAATGGAACCGTTTATCAACAATGTTTAGGGTTTTATCCAAAATTAATAAACGACTTTAGTTACTTTTTTAGAGGGGTTGACGTTTATGATTCACCGCAAACAATCCAACTTGATTTACAAAGTAAAATTAATAGTGGTGAATTGATATTAAAATACGATACTCAGAGTATTAATATAACAACAAATACATATAATTACCATTTTAGTTTACTTATTCAGGATGGTGTTGATGCGACACAGTATTACACAATTCCTTCAGTTGGTACCACAATATATCAAGATAACGTTGAGTGTTATAATGTTGACCCAACAAAAAATATTAGTACATTTCAAAATCAGTCAGTCTATAACGGTTCCGCAAGATTAGTTTGGGGGTTACCAAATTTTGGATATTTTGACACTGGTTTAATTACTAAACCAACTGTTAGACAACATTTGAAAAAAATATTAATAAGTGCGGATACTCAAACATATGCTTTAGGTCAAACAAATCAAGACCCTTTCGCTTTAAGAGGTAATGATACAAACACTCCTAAACTATATGATACTATAGAAGAATTATTTGGAGTTTTCACACATGATGAGTTAAATAAATTTGAGGAACAATTTTTAGAGTTTTCAAAACCATCCGTCAGCTCTAGTGTTAAAAACTCATTTCAAGTAATTTTAAGAGATATTATAAAATCAAACTACAGTGTTTCTGGTTTAGATAATAATGGGGTTATAGAAAATGTCCAAAATGATAGTGTTAGAAATCTTAGGGAAAAACTTAAAGGGTATATTGGTGAAGACACAATCATCAAAATATCCAACCCAACAAAATACGATATACAAACCAATAATTATTTTTTTAGTGAAGATACCGCAATTGTATCACCGTATGAGAGTACCCTTCCTGTTATCCAAAATTACAATACCCAAACACCAAACTCATTACCAAATTCGGCAAATACAATTACGTTGGCGAGTTCAGAAAATTCATACCCTACTGAATGGTACACACTAAAAAAATATGTTGGATTCTCAACAATTTCAGGACTTACCTATACGGACTCAGGTTCGTACTATACTGATTTTTTTATTGATAATAACATCGCATTTACTGTAGATAATATTATTACATTTCAAACCCTAATTAAAAGTTATGGAACTTATAGGTTAGTAAAAAAATCTTCATTTCCAAGTTTCAAAGATTTTATTACAACAAGAATTAATGATATGGGTACAGGCTCTGAAAGTATGTTTATTGGAATTATACAACAATTAAATGGTACAATAGGCAACTCCTCAAGAAAAAGTACAAACTCTTCACTAATTGGTGAGGGTACACCTGTTGAAACATACGACAGATTTAAAGCAATAAATGACAAATGGATTGCTGGAAATGATTATTCTAAATCCACTATTTTCCAAGACGTATTATTTTTAGATAGGGCTAATAGGGATATTGGAAATAAAATATTTGTTAATACAGACCCTATCAAAAATTGGATAAAAAATGGGGCAAAGGCGTCAGTTGAGACTGTCGTGAAGTCAATTATCCAGACAAATAACTTTGTTATATTTAATATACCTAGTTATATAAATTTTTACGGAATACCAACACCTACAGGTGTCGACACACCAAAAATTAATCCTGATACAAATTTTGCAAATTCTTTGTTTGGAACTTTTGCGGAGGTTGATTATTTAGATTCACGTAATAAACTTGTTTGTTTTTATAGCCAACCACCATCACAAAATCCCGCGATTCCACAAAGTAAAACGGCTTATAATGATGACACATGGAACTTTAATGGGCAAACCCCACTCAATGAGGACACTCAAAACAAAACTGATTATGCATTATCAAATAGAGTTGTTGGATTTTCAGTTGACTATGGCACTCAAAATCAACAAGTATTTAATGGGTTACAAGTTTCCCAAGATTTAGGTAAAGCGACTTCCGAATCTTTAGCCGCAGAGTTTGATTTGAGAAATGCTGCTTCAGGTGTTAAATCAAGTACTCAAAATGTTAGTTTATTTAACATATATAAAACTAGGTCTTATCAGGCTAGTGTTGAGTGTTTAGGAAATGCAATGATACAACCATCAATGTATTTTGTATTAAGAAATGTACCGATGTTTGAAGGTCCTTATTGGATAACAAGCGTTTCACACACAATTGCTGGTAATAATTTCAAAACAAATTTTTCAGGAACAAGACAACGAATTGTTGAGTACCCAACAAATGAAAGTTATTTACAAAGTGTGAGACAAAAATTTTTAAGTAATGTTAAAAAAACTGGTACTAAACAAACCACATCAAAATCACAACAAGACAACGTAATTAAAATACAAAACAACATGGCGAACAACTTAACAAACAAAAAAGTTGCAAGTCCTAATAATTCTTGTAGTGCTAGTGATTTCTTAACATTCTACGCAGACACACCTTCTGCGACTACTTTAACTTTTATTGAGACATTTAACAATTTAACCGCAACAACAACAAATCAAATATCAAGATATTCAATATTCTGTTTGACTTATATTGAGTCAGAAGTCTCAGGTAATAATTTTAAAGCATTTGATTATAACTTTGGAGGTATACCAATGACAACCCCACCAGTTGCTGGTAACCTAAGTACAAACTATTTGAACCCAAAATATATTTGTATGAGTTTAAATAATGTCTCAGCACCATACGCCTCATTTAAGAATGTGGAAAGTTATTTTAGACTGATGACTACTAAGTTTGAACCATTAATTACAAGAATTGTTACAGACATCACCAAAAGTGAATTTGTTAATCAATTTGCTCAATATTACATAGAGTACTATCCGGTAAATAAAGTTAATGGTACACCGACCGTATTTAATGATTTCAAAACAAATAACCCTAGCGCATATTCCACACTAACCTCAACAATAAAAAAGGCTTACGATACTTGTGTAACATTAAAATTGTAATTTAATTAAGTTAGCATATATTTATAATAAAAAATACTATGGACGTAAGAACATTATTAGAAAATTATTTGGGAAAAAAAACAAATATCACTGAACGAGACAAAGGAAACGGATTTAAAGAAGTATGTGACTTAGATTCAGGTGAATGTTATACTGTAAGAATGAAAGATGGTTTAATTGAAAGAGTTGACAATACTATGATGTCAAACAGAAAAATTAATGTAGAAACCGTAAGTGGTATAAAACAATTATTAAACGGTTAAAATGAGTATTATATCTGAGGCAATATTAGACGAGTTGAGTAAATACAACAAAATTAACAAATACATTGTTGAACAAGAAGCTGGTGAAATTCCACCACCCGCTGATACTGGGGATGTACCACCACCACCTGCGGAAGGAGAAACTCCACCGCCCGCTGGCGATACCCCACCAGCTCCTACTGCTGAACCTGAGGTTGTTGATATTGAAAATGACCCTGATGTTGAAAAATTGGATGATAGTGGCGAAGAAACCTCAGGTGACGGAGAAGAATTGGAAATTACTGATTTAGTAACCGCTCAAAAAAATATTGAAACAAAACAAGAAGAGTATTTTCAAAACTTATTTAATCAATTGAATAGTTTAGAATCAAAACTTAAAGACATGGATTCAGTATTTGAAAAGTTAAATCAAATTGAAACTAAAATTGAAAAATATAGAGAAAAAACTCCACAAGAAAAATTGGAGTTAAGAAGTTTAGATTCAGGACCATTCAATCAAAAACTTACAGATTTCTTTGCTGATAAAGAAGAGGATTTGGAAAAATCAGGTAAAAATGAATATATTTTGACTACTGATGAAGTTGAGGATTACTCACCATCAGAAATTAAAAGAACTTTTGACGATTACACGGACGACGAGGATTTTAAAGAAATTAAATACTAAAAAGGTATTTGACATTTACGGCTGACACACTTACATTTGTTTATTAACTATTAATTTATATATAACATGGCGACAAATTCATTAGATGCTGTTCTCGCTCAGTATGAAAAAGCGAAAGGTGGCTCAAACGGAGCTAACAAAATGTCTCAAGAAGACAGAATGAAAAAGTATTTTGCGGCTATCTTGACGCAGAATGAAACATCGGGACAGAAACGTCTTCGTATTTTACCAACCCCTGACGGTTCATCACCTTTTAAGGAAGTGTGGTATCACGAAGTTCAAGTTGAGGGTAAGTGGAATAAAATCTATGACCCAGGTAAAAACGACAATGAGCGTTCACCTTTGACTGAAATTCATGACGAACTTATGTCAACAGGTAAAGAGTCCGATAAGGAACTTGCAAAATCTTACAAACCTCGTAAATTCTATATCGTTAAGGTTATTGACCGTGATAACGAACAAGATGGCGTTAAGTTTTGGAGGTTTAAACACAACTACAAGAATGAAGGCATCTTGGACAAAATCATCCCAATTTGGAAAGCGAAAGGTGATATAACTGACCCTGTAAACGGACGTGACTTAATCATTGAGTTGGCCAAGGCAAAGACACCAAAAGGTGCAACTTACACAGTTATTCAGACTGTAATGCACGATGACCCATCACCTGTTCACGCAGATGCTAACATGGCTAAATCATGGATTGAAGACCCACTTACTTGGGCTGATGTTTACTCTAAAAAACCTGTTGAGTATTTGGAAGCAATTGCTCGTGGAGAAACTCCAAGATGGTCTCAAGAATTAGGTAAGTACGTCTATGGTGACGAAGCATCAGAAATGAGTGTTGGTGGAAACATGTCAATTGTTGACCCACAAGCTGGTGACGAACCTGATGGTGATTTACCATTTTAATTAATTGAACTTGGACATCTACTTAGACAAGGTGTCCAAGTTTTTATTTTTACACAAACAATTTAAACGCATAGACAAATGACATTACAAGAAAAAATGTTTTTAGCCCTCGTTAAAAAATACGAAGCTGAAATTGCCGAAGCTGAAGCAACATTATTAATTTATTTTAACACACCTGTTGGAATTGGAGAACATCCACAACACTTAGAGGAGATGGATAAGATGGTTGAAAAGTTGACCAATGCTAAAGACAAACTACAAACATTACAAGAAACAATTAAATTTGAGAAATAATGGCAATAAAGAAAAAAGAATTCTCATTAGATGCAATCAAAAACAAGTATTCTACAAAAACTAAATACAAAGACACAGAGTTTTACGAAGTGGATGAAGCGTTCCATAGTGCTTGTGGTCTACCTGGCCCTGCTTTGGGGAACATCAATATGTTCCTCGGTCATTCGAACTCTTCAAAAACCACAGCTCTTGTTAAAGCCGCTGTATCGGCTCAGAAGAAGGGGCATTTACCCGTTTTCATTATTAGCGAAAAAAAGTGGTCGTGGGACCACGCCGTGGAGTTAGGATTAGAAGCACAAATGTCTGATGGAGAATGGGACGGACAGTTCATATTCAACGACAACTTTGACTATATTGAACAAGTAACTGATTACATCAATGAGTTATTAGATGAACAAGAAAAAGGTAATATTCCTTATTCACTTTGTTTCCTTTGGGATTCAGTTGGTTCAATTCCCTGTAAGATGACTTTTGATGGTAAAGGTGGTAAACAACACAACGCATCTGTATTAGCTGACAAGATTGGCATGGGTATTCAGGCTCGTATCACTAAATCACGTAAAGAAGATTATCCTTACATTAACACTATGGTTGTTGTTAATCAGCCTTGGGTTGAATTACCTGATAATCCATTTGGTCAACCAACTATTAAAGCTAAAGGTGGAGAAGCAATGTGGTTGGCATCCGCACTTGTATTCTTATTTGGTAATCAGAAAAATGCTGGTATTAATCACATTACCGCAACCAAGAATGGCAGAACAGTGTCTTACGCTATTCGAACTAAAATATCGGTTTTAAAGAATCATATTAATGGATTGGGTTATAAAGATGGTAAGATTATTGCCACACCACAAGGATATATTGCGGACACTAAAGAGGCTCTTGAAGACTATAAAAAACAATATTCACAATATTGGAACGCAATTCTTTCAGGTACAGGAGAAATTACTCTTGATGAAACTGAAGAAACTTTTGAAAACGAAAACGAACCATTTTAATTTTAGTTCGTGAAAAAAACACTACTTGTTGACGGAAACAATCTGATGAAAATTGGATTTCACGGTGTGAAGGATTACTTTCATAACGGTGAACACATCGGAGCTTTGTATCACTTTATGAATACACTTCGTAAATTCATAGATGAACAAAACTTTGACAAGGTAGTAGTATTTTGGGATGGTGAAGATTCCACAAGTTTACGTGGAATTCTTTACCCCAAATACAAACAAAATCGTAGACTCACTATGGAGGACGCAGTTTTTATGTCCTACCTAAAACAAAAAAATCGTATTAAACAATATCTTGAGGAAGTTTATATTAGACAACTTGAAATAAGTGGGAGAGAAGCCGATGACTTGATTGCTTATTATTGTCAGGTTTCTGAGAATGAAAATAAATTAATTTTCTCATCAGACAGGGATTTAACTCAACTCATTTCTGAAAAGGTGTCCATATACTCTCCTTCACTTAAAGCTACATTTAAACACGGAGACAAGATTAAATTTGATGACTTTGAATTCCCCCACTACAATGTTAAAACTTTAAAAATATTAACAGGTGATAAATCTGATAATATTGAGGGTATCTATCTTTTGGGAGAAAAAACATTAGTAAAATTTTTTCCTGAGATACTTGAAAAAGAGGTTAGTTATTCCGATATTTTAACAAGGGCTGAAGGTTTATTAAAGGAACAAAAAGATAATCAAACTTTAAAAAATCTTCTAACAGGTAAAACAAAATCAGGTATATTTGAAAACGAATTTTTTATAGTAAATGAACAAATTGTTGATTTATCAAACCCACTCCTCAAAGATGAGGACAAAGAAGAAATTTCCCAAATTGTCAATGAAACATTAGAAACTGAAGGTAGAAGTTATAAGAATATCATTCGTTATATGGTTGAAGACGGATTATTCAAATACCTACCAAAAGGGGATGACTCATGGACATATTTTTTAAAACCATTTATGAAGTTAACAAGAAAAGAAAAAAACAAAAAGTAAAAACTAAAAATTATGAAAGAACAACAAGACATTACGAAACTGGAGTTTCTGATGACAGTGAACGACAACTTTATCGTTCAAAGATTTTTCAACGTAAAGGGATATAACCCCTATTCAAAGAGCTCTGTTGAGTTAATTGATTTGATGGAAGGGTTTGTTGAAAAGTTGAAAAGGAATTTTAAAATGAAGACTATGGTTTATATGACCGACAACTCATATGAAATCATGGAGAACCCTGAGGTGTTGAATACATCCTTCACTGACGGTCCTGAAGTGTTTAACATCTATTTGAAAAACGGTAACAACGTTATGATGCATTGGACGTTTGACGCTAAACTTTATCCACCAAAGGTTAGATACACAGTTGATGTTCGTCCATTCTTAAAAGAAATTTTGAACTCGTTGACTGAAGTGTTTTCAACAAAAAAATTAACATACGATTACATGGGTTACTCCCTAGTTTAAAGATATTTAGTTAAAAAGAGGAATTATGGCGGACAAAAATTTTGAATACTTAGGAAATCAATTTCAGTTACAGTTACTTAATCAACTCATTGTTGATAAGGACTTCGCCCATTCCATTATAGAGGTTTTAGAACCTTCTTACTTTGAAAACAAATACTTTAAATTAATTGTCCAAATGGTTAAAGAGTATTATCAAAAGTTTGAGCATTCGCCAAGTTTTGATACTTTAAACCAAGTTGCTAAAAGTGAAATTGCTCAAGAGTTATTGTTAAAGATAACTCTTGACACTATTTCAGACATAAAGAATGTTGACGAAAGTGGAACTCAGTTCGTTCAAGAAAAAGCCTTGAAATTCTGTAAACAACAAGAGTTACAGAAAGTAATGGAGAAGGCAAAAAAGATGATTGACCATGGCGAGTTTGAAAACTATGACACATTAGAAGAAATGGTTCGTGAAGCATTACAAGTTGGTAATGTTGATAGAGGAACTGGTGATGTGTTTGAAAACTTAGAGGATGTATTGGCCGATGATTATAGACACCCAATACCTATGGGAATACCAGGTATTGACAATTTATTAAAGGGTGGTTTGGCTAAAGGAGAAATTGGTGTTATCTTAGCACCCACAGGTGTTGGTAAATCAACTCTTACTACAAAAATTGCAAACAATGCGTTTAATTTAGGGTTTAATGTTTTACAGATATTCTTTGAGGATAACCCAAAGATTATTCAAAGAAAACATTTTACTTGTTGGACAGGTATTGCTCCCGATGACCTTAGTGCTCATAGAGAAGAAGTGTTTAAGAAGATTGCTGAAATTGAAGAGAAGATGTCCAATAAGTTGATACTTAAAAAACTACAATCTGATACATTTACCATGAGTCAGATTAAGAATCAAATACGTAAGATGATTGCTGATGGGACACATATTGATATGATTATATTGGATTATATTGACTGTGTAACACCTGAGAAGGCTTTAGAAGATGAGTGGAAGAGTGAAGGTTCAGTGATGAGAGCGTTTGAGGCAATGTGTCATGAATTGAACATTGTTGGATGGACGGCAACTCAAGGTAACAGAAGTTCAATATCGTCTGACGTTGTAACCACAGACCAAATGGGAGGGTCAATTAAAAAGGCTCAAGTTGGTCACGTTATTATTACTGTGGCGAAATCATTACAACAAAAGGAAATGAACCTTGCCACAATTGCAATTACAAAGTCTCGTATTGGTAAGGATGGGGTTGTGTTTGAAAACTGTAAATTCAACAATGAAATGTTGGATATTGATACAGAAAGTTCAGTTACTTTCTTGGGATTGGAGGAACAAAAGGAAGAACAAAAAAGAAACCGAATTAAAGAAATTATGGAACAAAGAAAACAAAAACAGGTATAATTATTAAAACAGAAGAAAAAAAAATTATGGAAAAAATATTAAAAGAAAACCCAAACCGATTTGTGATTTTCCCTATCCAATACAACGATATATGGGAATATTATAAAATGCACCAAGCGGCATTTTGGACAGCTGAAGAAGTTGATTTAAGTGGTGATATTAGGGATTGGGAAAATCTTTCAGAAAATGAACAATATTTTGTTAAAAATATCCTTTCATTTTTTGCGGCATCAGACGGTATTGTCAATGAAAATTTGGCAGAAAACTTCTACAGAGAAGTTCAATACCCTGAAGCAAAATTCTTTTACGGAATGCAACTTGCAATGGAGAACATCCATTCATTGATGTATTCTTTATTGATTGACACATATATCTCAAACGAGGAAGAAAAGAATAAATGTTTCACAGCATTAGATAACTTACCCGCAGTTCAAAAGAAAGCCAAATGGGCTTTGGATTGGATTGAAAATGCGTCGTTCCAAGAAAGACTTGTGGCTTTCGCAGCTGTTGAGGGTATCTTTTTCTCAGGTTCATTTTGTTCAATCTTTTGGTTAAAATCTCGTGGAATTATGCAAGGACTATGTAACGCAAACTCTTTGATTTTCAAAGATGAAAATTTACATTGTGATTTTGCAATTCATTTGTTAAACAACCACGTTGAAAACAAACCAAGTGAAAAGAGAATTAAAGAAATTCTTTTATCGGCACTTGAAATTGAAAAAGAATTTATTACAGAATCACTACCCGTTTCATTAATTGGTATGAACCAAAACTTAATGAAACAATATTTGGAATTTGTGGTTGACGGACTACTTGTTAAATTGGGATGTAAGAAACAATTTAATGTAGAACAACCATTCAAATTCATGGAACAAATTGCCGTTGAAACAAAAGGTAATTTTTTCGAATCAAGAACAGTTGAATATCAAAAAGCAAAATTAAATGAGTCCCTCTCATTTACTGACGACTTTTAATTTACTATCTTTATAAACTATGATGTCACTTAGAATTAAAAAACGTAGTGGTGAAGACGCGTCTTTTAACCCACAAAAAATTTACAACAGAATCAAACGAGCCGCTAAAGGGTTAAGTGTTAATTCTGACGAAATATTCATTAAGGTAATAACCTCAGTTCCTACTGAGGGTATTATCACAACTAAAGATTTGGATAAGTTAATTTATGAGATTGCTGCGGCTTTTACAGGTAGTCATCATGACTATTCTCGTTTGGCGTCATCAGTTGCAATTTCTTCTTATCACAAAGAAACCGATGAAAGTTTTTCTAACGTAATGCACACATTACATGTCGATGGTGTCATTAATGATAAGTTAATGGAAACTATTGAGAATTACGGACCAAGTAATATCGATGCAATTATTAATCATGATAATGATTATAATTTTGACTATTTTGCTTGGAGGTCATTACAAGAAATGTATCTTTTGAAAGAACCAACAGGTAAGGTTATTGAAAGACCACAACATATGTATATGCGTGTGGCATTATGGGTTACAACATCATTTGAGGAGGCGGTTGAATATTATACGTCATTATCTAATCAGTTAATTTCACCAGCAACTCCAATTATGATTAATGCTGGAACAAAGACTCCGCAACTTGCATCTTGTGTATTAAAGTATAACGATGCGGATTCTCGTGAAGGACTTTTAGACACCATGAGAGACATTTCAACATATTCATCAGACGCTGCCGGTATTGGTCTTTGTATGTCAAATATCCGTAGTAAGGAAAGTCGTATTAACTCATCAGGCGGATATGCCGGAGGGTTGTTAAAGTATCTAAAGATTGTTAATGAATCACTTCGTTTCTTTAACCAACAAGGAAGAAGACCAGGTTCTGCTGCGATTTACTTGGAACCTTGGCATAAAGACATCTTTGATTTATTGGAAATTAAAAAGAACACAGGTGCTGAAGAATTGAGAGCTCGTGATTTGTTCACAGCACTTTGGATTCCTGATAACTTTATGAAAGCAGTTAAGAATAACGAAGATTGGTATTTATTCTGTCCTAATGATATTAAGAAGTCAGGGATTAAACCATTACAAGAATGTTATGGTGATGAGTATGAGATTAATTACAACAAAGCGGTTGAATTAGGTATTGGTAAAAAAGTTAAAGCCCAAGAAATTTGGAATAAGATTATTGAGTCACAAATTGAAACAGGTGTTCCATATCTATGTTCTAAAGATAATGCTAACAAGAAGACCAACCATCAAAATATTGGTGTAATCAAACAATCAAATCTTTGTAATGAGATTTATCAATATACCGATGAGGATACTACCGCAATCTGTACTTTGTCATCCATGGTATTGAAAAACTTTGTTAAAGACGGAGAGTTCAATCACCAATTATTATATGAGGAAACTCGTAAAGTTGTAAGAGCGTTGAATAAAGTTATTGACATTAATAACTACTCAACTGAAAAGGGTAGAATTGGAGGACTTGCTCAAAGAGCAATTGCAATTGGAACCCAAGGACTTGCTGACGTATTCTATTTGATGGATTACATCTTCACATCTGACGAAGCTCGTAAATTAAACAAAGAAATTTTTGAAACTATCTATTTTGCAGCAATCACCGAAAGTAATAGATTGTGTATGGATGGTGAATACAAATCATACTCACACTTTGAAGGTTCTCCTATGTCACAAGGTAATTTCCAATTTGATATGTGGGGGTTAAAAGAAGATGAGTTATCAGGAAGATGGCCTTGGGGTATTTTGAAACAGAATGTTAGTAAATATGGCGTTTGTAACTCTTTATTCACAGCCCAAATGCCTGTGGCATCTTCGGCTAAAATTACAGGTTCATATGAAATGACTGAACCCGCTCATTCGGCAATCTTTAACCGCCGTGTCGTTGGTGGAGAAATTATGATTGTTAACAAGTACTTGATTAACGATTTTGAAAAGATTGGAATTTGGTGTGAAGACCTAAAGAATGAAATCATTATGAACGAAGGTTCAGTTCAGGGAATTAATTTCTTAAATTATTTAGATACTGAAGATAAGAGATATAACTTTAAAGTTAAAAGAATTGAGAGATTAATTGAGAAGTATAAGACTATTTGGGAAATTTCTCAGAAGTCACTTATCGAGATGGCGGCAGATAGAGCTCCATTCATAGACCAATCACAATCTATGAATATCTATATGGGTAATCCCACACTATCTAAGATTTCATCATCACACTTCTATGGTTGGGAAAAGGGATTAAAAACACTTTGTTACTATGTTAGAACAAAGGCAATCTCAACTGGAGCAAAACATTTGGCAATTGATACTTCAAAAATTAATAAGCCAAATCCAACTCCTGAACCACCAAAGGTAGATTATTCAAGTATGAATTTACCTCCAAAACCTGACAATAGTCAATTTGATTGTTTTGGTTGTTCGTCTTAATATTGAAACCCGACAAAAGTCGGGTTTTTTATTTTAGTATAGGTTTACTGAAAAAAACACGACATTATATTTATATCATATGGCAGATGGTAAAACATATGGTATTAATTTCCCTTTTAGAGATTCATTTGATGGAAAGTATTTAGATTTATCTGATACTACCGATGAAGAAATAAGAAGTAGTTTAATACATTTATTATTAACTCGTAAAGGGAGTAGATATTTTTTACCTGATTTTGGAACAAGATTATATGAGTTCATTTTTGAACCTTTAGACGGACCAACATTTAACGATATTGAATCAGAAATTAAAGATTCGGTTGAAAAGTATATACCAAACCTAACAGTAACATCAATTAATGTTACCGCATTGACTGATGAGGAGGGTACTAATGTTGTCACAAGTGGAGGTAACGTGCAACCAAGGTCATATGATTTACCTGGTAAAACAGTTGAGGAATATACTGCAAAAGTTAGAATTGACTACCAAATTACTGACGACGTATTTGCGTCTAAAGACTTTGTAATTATTAATATATAAAATGGCAAAACAGATTTCATATACTACAAGAGATTTTCAAAATGTAAGAACAGAACTTATTAATTTTGTAAAATCATACTACCCTGATTTAATTCAAAATGTTAATGACGCATCTGTCTTTTCAGTATTTTTGGATTTAAACGCTGCGGTAACGGATAATTTACATTATCATATTGATAGGAGTTTACAAGAAACTGTATTGCAATATGCTCAACAACGTTCATCAATATATAATATTGCAAGAACCTACGGGTTAAAAATACCGGGACAAAGACCTTCAGTTGCAATGGTTGATTTTTCAATCACAGTACCTGCTAGTGGTGACAAACCTGACACAACTTATTTAGGTATATTAAGACGAGGAAGTCAGGTATTAGGCGCGGGACAAGTTTTTGAAACAATATATGATATTGATTTTTCATATGATTTTAGTAATGATGGAATTAAAAACAGAAAAGTAATTCCAAACTTTGATGCTAATGGTATTATTGTAAATTACACTATTACAAAAAGAGAACCTGTAGTTAATGGTAGTACTAAAGTGTTTAAAAAAGTAATTAACCAAGCCGAGGCAAGACCATTCTATGAATTATTTTTACCTGAAAAAAATGTTTTAGGTGTAACAAGTGTTTTATTGAAAGATGGTACAGACTATTCTAACGTACCCTCAACTCAAGAATTTTTAGGAGCCGCTAATAGATGGTATGAAGTCGACGCTTTAGCTCAAGATAGAATATTTGTTGAAGACCCAACAAAAACATCAAACAATCCCGGTATAAAAGTCGGTAAGTATATTCAAACTAATAGTCGATTTATTACTGAGTTTACACCACAAGGGTTTTTGAAAATTACGTTTGGCGGAGGTAATACATCAACCGATGAATTATTAAGAGAATTTGCTGCAAACGGAACTCCTTTAGACTTATCAAAATATCAAAACAATTATTCATTAGGGTCAATATTAAAACAAAATTCAACTTTATTCGTTCAATATAGAATAGGTGGAGGACTCGCTAGTAATGTTGGTGTTGGTGTTATTAATCAAACAGGTACTATTAATTTTAACGTTAGAGGTGAATCTAACACTATTAATAGTCAAGTAATATCTTCTTTGAGTTGTACTAACGTTACAGCCGCAATTGGAGGTGCAAACATACCTTCAGTTGAAGAGGTTAGAAATCTGATAAGTTATAATTTCTCATCACAAAATAGAGCGGTAACTATTAATGATTACGAGGCGTTAATTAAAAAAATGCCAAGTCAATTTGGGGCACCTGCTAAAGTTGCAATTACTGAAGATGATAATAAAATAAAAATAAATTTATTATCTTATGATGAATTAGGAAAATTAACTCCTGTTGTATCAAGTACATTAAAGACTAATCTATCTAATTATTTGTCAAACTATAGAATGATGAATGATTACATTTACATACAATCTGCGGATGTTATTGATTTAGCATTTGACATTTATTTAGTTTTAGAAGCGACACAAAATTCGGGAGTTATTGTTACTAATGTTGTGAGTAGGGTTAGTGAATATATGACTCCTGCGTTTAGACAAATGGGTCAAAACCTTAATGTGTCGGAACTTAAAAGTTTAATACAACAAGAAAACGGGGTCGTTTCGGTAGTTGATTTTAAAATCTATAATAGAGTTGGAGGACTGTATTCCTCATCTCAAACATCTCAAGCGTACTCTGATATTGCAACAAAACAAATTGGATTAATAAACGAGACTATTTTTGCCGAACCAACTCAAACCTACCAAGTAAGGTATCCTGAAAAAGACATACAAGTTTTCGTTCAAAATCAATCTAATCCTAATTTCAGTTAAGATTATTTATTTTTTGAAAATAGTGT
>SXGQ01174021.1_pt1 | contig 17967 bp, 22 predicted proteins | sample 3178371 | NCBI WGS metagenome assembly SXGQ01 (sample SAMN11356859, study PRJNA531348) | freshwater metagenome | isolation source: freshwater sample F1-20 | place: China: Fuxian Lake, Yuxi | collected 2017-12-25 | reverse complement strand
TACTAAAAATGCAGATCTAAATAAACCTTGACGTCCACTTAATCCTCCAAAGAATCCTGAAATTACTCCGCCAAGTGGCGCCCATTTAATCCCAATTTTTAGATTTCTGATGGCAGGAAGCATCTCTAGAAATGATATAGAGATGATTAAAAAACCAAGAATAATTTCTAAATTTCTTTCATTGCTTGATAATTGCTGTAGTAGGAAGGCGCCAATTATTGAGGAAATTAAGGCAGGAATTCCAAATCGTACAAGAATTTTAAGATTAATTTTTTTATAGTAAATAAATAATTTATAGAAGTTATTTAAGAAGTGCACTATCGCAGTGGAGGGCACTGCGATAGCAACTGGGAAAAAAACAACAAAAACTGGGAGTAATATTGTGCTCAGTCCAAAACCTGTAAAAAGAGTTAAACCGCCAGCAAAAAATGAAAGTAATGCCAGGATTAAATATTCAAATACTGTATTATCCACGACTAAGCCGATTTAGAAAATTTTGGATCAGTGATAATTTCTTGCCAGTCATTTTTTCGGGCAATTCTTAGTAACTCTTTGTTTGGATTAACTACGATAGGTGTTCCAACAGAACTTAGAAGTGGAAGATCATTTAACGAATCACTATATGCATAAGCATTATCAAGGTCTATCCCCATTGAGTCAGAAAGCTTTATGACAGCTTTGGATTTATTTTTTCCATGTAATACTCCGCTGCGCAGTTTTCCGGTATATCTTCCGTTTTCAATTTCGGCAATAGTTCCCAGTGCACCTGTCATATTCAATCGAGTCGCAATTGCGCTGGCTATTTCAATCGGACTTGCGGTAACAATCCAAGTTTGTTGGCCACGATCTTGATGCCATTTGAGAGAGGCTAAAACCTCCGGATACAACGCTGCCTCTAAAGAATCAGTTAAAGATGATTCACACATCTGATTTAATTCGGTTTGCTCTCGTCCAGCCACCAGCCTCAAGGCTTTTTCGGTGATAATTTCCTGGATTCGTTTATCTTCAGTTCTGGTTCTAATAAATCTCGCTTGGGCAGTAGCAAATTTGGCTAACTCTCGCTTAGTAAAGAAACCTTGTTTGACCAGATATTTAGCGAAATAGAACATTGAAGAACCCTTGACCAGGGTGTTATCTAAATCAAAAAAAGCCACGCTCATGGCGTAATCTTTTCAAATATTTCGAATGAAAGAAACGACAAAACCATCCAAATCTTGGTATTCAATTTTAGTTAACAAACACTTAACCTAAATATTGACAAGATTTGACCAAAAATTGAGTCAATTATGGTGTGATTATTGGAATAGTGGCTGAGTCGTTTTGGCCCAGGGTCAATGGCGTAACTAACTCTGTTTTGCGCAGCGCCAAATATCTAGCATCACAAGGCCATGAAGTCACCATTATCGCTGCTGGTCAAAGGCAAGCTGAAGAGCCCCTCGATGTCGAGGTAATCAGAATTAGCAGTATTGCTGTTCCCTCCATTCATGATTATGACTTAGCGATTACAACAAAGCGTCAATTAGAAAAAATATTTAAGAAGAAGAACTTTGATCTTTTGCACATCGCATCACCTTTTGTTCTGGGCGAAATTGCGCTTCGCGCAGCAAAAGCTTTAGAAATACCTACTGTTGCTATTTTTCAAACAGATGTCACAGGATTTGCTAAATATTACGGATATTCATCAGTTTCGAAATTTTCAGATTTATGGCTAAGTCATATTCATAATATGGCGACATTAAATCTGGTTCCCTCAAAATGGGCAATGACAAAACTTGCAGATCTTAATGTTAAAAATTTGGCAGTTTGGGGTCGAGGGGTTGACACCAAATCATTTAATCCAAATAACAGAGATTTAAGTTTACGACTTAAGTGGAATAACCGTGCAGATATTTTTGTTGGTTATGTAGGTAGATTAGCTCCTGAAAAAAATATTGAAGATCTGAAGTACATTCCTGATTCTCCTCGAGTACAAGTAGTGGTAATTGGGGATGGCCCAAGTAAATACAAATTAGAAGAAGATATGCCAAATGCTATTTTTACGGGAAGATTAACTGGAGATCAATTAAATCAGGCTTACGCTTCACTAGATGTATTAATTGCACCAGGAAGAAATGAAACATTTTGTCAAGTAGCTCAAGAGGGTTTAGCTGCGGGTTTATGCGTAATTGCCCCAGAACAAGGAGCAACTCACGAACTGATTGTCCCTAATGAAACAGGTTTTATTTATCAAAATGCAAGTGATGAATCCTTCAAAAATATATTTAAAAATTTACTAAATGATTCAAATTTAATGCAAAGAATTTCATTAAGTGCAAGATCTTCAGTCGAAAATAATACCTGGGAAAATATATGCCAACAGCTTGTCGCACATTATGAAATCGCACTAGGTAAAAAGTTGGCAAGTGTGGCCTAATGACAAAAATAGTTCAAATAGCAAATTTTTTTGGTCCAAAATCAGGTGGATTAAAAACAAGCATGATTGAAATAGCCAAACAATATAGTTCTCGAAACATTAAATGTTTGCAAATTATCCCAGGAATAGATTTCACAAATACTTCAACTAGTTACGCTGATGTAATAACTATTCCAAGTTGGAAGATCCCATTTAGTGGTGGATATCGAATAATCATTAAAACCAGTCAAATTAAGAAAATTCTGGCAGACTTTTCACCTGATGTTATAGAAATTAATGATCGACTGACTTTAATCGGAATCGCAGCTTGGGCTAAGCAAAAAGACATCAAAACGGTACTTTTTGCTCATGAAATACTCACGAACGTTTTAAGAGCTTTTTTCCCATTTGTTCCAAATTTGTCTGCCATAGTTGCAAGGCATAACAGAAAAACCTATAAAAAATTTGATTATGTTATTGCTACAACAAAATTTGCAGCTCAGGAATTTAAAAATGTTGGTGCAAATAATCTAGTCATAGTTCCCCTGGGAGTAGACTCAGAAATTTTTAATGAAAATAGAGCTGATTTAGAATTGAAAACCCATACCAGTTTTCCTAAATTAGTACTTTGTAGCCGGTTATCAAAAGAAAAGAATCCAGAAGTCGCTTTCAAGGTTCTATCTGAATTAATTGCTCAAGGTTTAAATCCGCGTTTATATGTAATTGGAGCAGGACCTTTAAAAAATAAATTTATGAAAAAATACAAAAACTTACCAATTGAGTTTGTTGGGTTTATAAAAAACAGAGCAGAAGTCGCAAAATATTTGGCCTCAGCAGATGTTGTTTTAGCACCCGGTCCAAACGAAACTTTCTGTTTGGCAGCGCTAGAAGCATTAGCTTGCGGCACCCCTGTGATTGCTTCAGAAAAGAGTGCTTTGAAAGAAATTTTAGTTAATGGTGGTGGAGCTTACGTTGATGATCAAATTGATAATTGGGTCGAATCAGTGTGTGTAATTTCAACAAATCCAGAAATTCGAAAAAGAGCACTTGAAAACTCAAGAAATTATTCGTGGCAAAAAACTGCGAGTGAATTGCTGGCGCTCTACCAAGTAACCCAACTAGAAAAGGAGTTAGTTGCATGAACGCATTAAATAATGTGCTTGATTTAAATTCAGTTGGGCAAAGAGTGTTGCAGTTGCGCCTCAAGCAAAATTTAAGAGTAGTGGCACTGGGGGACAGTTCCGTTTATGGAATTGGTGATCTGGGCGGAAAAGAATCACAAGTTGGATATGGATGGACAGGTCGTCTAGCTCATGATTTACAGGCAACAAAATATTTGAATCTCAGCAGGAATGGTGCTCGCGCATCAGATGTACTAACTGAACAACTTCCAAGTGCATTAGCTGTTCGTGCCGATCTGGCTTTAATTTGCGTTGGTGGCAACGATGCTCTAAGAAACAATTTTGATCCAGTAAAAGTAGCTCATAGTCTTTACAAAGTTATAAGTGAATTAGAAGTAAATGGCACAGTAGTTGTGCTCTTGGCAATTCATGACCCATCAAGAATTGCTCCTGCCCCCAAATCAATTAAATGTGTTCTTTTGGATAGAGCCTTACAAGTAAATGCTGCACTCAAATGGGCTACGTCAAAAACAAACGCAGTCTTGATTGAAACCATTGATAGAGAAGAAATTTATGACAGAAAGAATTGGCACATCGATCGCATGCATCCTGGCCCAAGAGGTCATCAAATATTAGCTGATTTAGTTAGACGTGAACTTTCACTTCCGAGAAGGTCAAAAGAAAAATTGCCAACACACTCAAATCAAGAGAAAAAAGCAAAGACAATTTGGCTTCTTACAAATGGATTCAAATGGTTTGCTCGTCGAAGTATAGATTTATTGCCCGCTTTGATTTATTTATTGATTAAGGATGCGCTTCGTTTAGGTTCAATTTCTTCTGGGTATGCCATTCGACTTAAAATTTATCTCGAAATTGTGCTATTAAATTTGTTTGAAGATGGCTACAAAGCAATTAGAAACACCGCCTTAGATACAGAGGATGTATTCAATATTTCATTTGCCTGGAGAAGCCCAGTTAAGTAAGAAATATTAATTTTAAGATAACCTTGATTTAATACTCTAGCCATAATGATTCCGTATTCTTAAGCCATGAAAACAAAAAGAATTGCCTTAATTGCCCACGATAAGAAAAAAAGTGATATTTTGGCATGGGTTTTAGCGAATCAAAATGTCCTAAAAGAATTTGAACTTGTTGCAACTGGTACTACAGGCAAATTAATTAAATTAGAGTCAGGTTTACCAATTGAAGTTGTTGAAAGTGGCCCACATGGGGGAGATTTGCAAATCGGTTCGCAAATGGTTGAAGGCAAAGTAGATGTGCTGATTTTCTTTTGGGACCCATTAGAGCCTCAACCTCATGATCCCGATGTTAAAGCCCTGTTACGTATGGCCGTTTTGAAAAATATTCCGACAGCCTGCAATAGAGCCACAGCTGACTTGTTTATCACTTCTGGGCTGTTAAATCCTCAGCACAGAACAAGGCCTGTGTTACAAGATTTAACAATTTCGTAACACTTATTTACTTCCCCTGAAACTTAACTAGGGCAATCTTTCTTTCACACCTGGTCGCAATGGCGCGTGATGGTTTAGAAATTCAATACAAATATCTAAAGGATGTGAACTTTATTTATGCCTGAAATCAGTGCCGGAGATACCGCTTGGGTCTTAATCTGTTCTGCACTCGTTTTACTTATGACGGCTCCAGGACTTGCCTTGTTCTATGGTGGCATGGTTCGAGCTAAATCGACACTAAACATGATGATGATGTCATTTGGTGCGATATTTGTAGTTGGAATCATCTGGGTTACCTTTGGTTATTCCGTTGCATTTGGTCCAGCATTAGATTCTGGAAGTTTCATTGGAGATCCAACAGCATTTTTTGGTCTCAAAGGCCTTCTTAATGGTTCAGCCATTGCGGTAAATGGTGCATATTATCCAATTCCAGCAACTGCATTTATTGCGTTTCAAGCCATGTTTGCTGTTATAACCGTGGCGTTAATTTCAGGAGCTATTGCTGATCGTGCACGATTTGGAACCTGGTTAGTTTTTTCTGCAATTTGGGTAACAATTGTCTATCTGCCTGTTGCACGCGCTGTGTTTTATTTTGGAGACGCAGAAGCAAGTGGTGGCGGTTTTATTGCAACCAAGATCAAAGCACTTGATTTCGCTGGGGGAACAGCCGTTCACATTAATGCTGGTGCGGCAGGTTTAGCTCTGGCACTTGTGTTAGGAAAACGAATTGGTTTTGGACACATGTTGCTTCGCCCATCTAACTTGCCTTTAGTGATGATTGGTGCAGGTTTACTGTGGTTTGGTTGGTTTGGATTCAACGCAGGCTCTGCCCTTGGTGCAAATGGATTAGCAGGAGTTGCATTCATAAATACCTTTAGTGCAACTTGTGCGGCAGTCGCAGGATGGTTAATGATCGAAAGATTTAGATACGGTCATGCAACTTCTCTTGGTGCAGCATCTGGAATTGTTGCCGGGTTGGTTGCCATCACACCAGCTTGTGCTTACGTTGACACTTGGGGAGCACTAGCAATTGGTGTTATCTCTGGTGCCGTTTCTGCACTTGTTGTTGATTTGAAACATAAATTTGGATATGACGACTCTCTTGATGTGGTCGGCGTTCATTTAGTTTGTGGGATTATCGGAACCGTTTTGATTGGTGTTTTTGCAACAACTTCGGTGAACGAATTTGGCGCAGATGGTCTCTTGTATGGCGGGGGATCAACTCAACTAGTTAGACAAATTGAAGCAGCAGCAATTGTGTTGGTCTTCTCATTTGTTGTGACTTATATTTTAGGAACCATTTTGGATAAAACAATTGGTTTCAGAGTCACCAACGATCAAGAGTTAGAAGGTGTTGACATTGCCTTGCAAGCAGAGTCTGCCTATGACTTAGTTGGAAGCTCAAAAGGTTCAAGCAAAGGAAGAAATGCATGAAACTAGTAACCGCAATTATCAAACCTTTTAAGGTTGAAGATGTTAAAGATGCGCTGCAGAAACAAGGCGTAAATGGTATGACGCTTTCTGACGTATCAGGTTATGGTCGACAAGGTGGTCACGTCGAAGTTTATCGAGGCGCTGAGTACACAGTTGAACTTGTACCAAAGGTAAGAATTGAAGCCTTAATCAATGACTCGGATGTGAAAAAGGTTGTTGATGCAATTCTTGTCGCTGCCAAAACTGGAAAATTGGTGACGGAAAAATTTGGGTTACACCTGTTGAAGAAGTTGTTAGAGTTCGCACAGGAGACCGAGGTTCCGACGCAATTTAGCTAGAGCGTTAGCAAATGAAATCAGCGTCATAGGAAAGATGTGGCGCTGTTTTCATTGGCAGCAAGTTCTTGACTACGCTTGCAATCATGTTCCAACAGCTCTCTGATCGCTTAAATAACACCTTTAAAGCCCTTAAAACTAAAGGTCGTTTGTCTGAATCAGACATAAATGACACCGTCAAAGAGATCAGAACCGCCTTACTTGATGCTGACGTTGCCCTTTCTGTGGCAAATAGTTTCAGTGAAAAAATCCGTGAAAAGGCATTAGGAATTGAAGTTTCTCAATCCTTAAATCCTGCTCAGCAAGTCATCAAGATTGTCCATCAAGAATTAGTAACTATCCTGGGTGGAGATACACGAAGATTAACTTTTGCAAAGAAGCCCCCAACAGTAATTATGTTGTTAGGTCTGCAAGGTGCTGGTAAAACTACTTTGGCTGGAAAATTAGCAAAGTACTTAGCAAGAGACGGTCACATTCCTTTATTAGTTGCAGCTGATTTACAAAGACCAAATGCCGTTGATCAATTAAAAATTGTTGCCTCCCAAGCAGGTGTTCAAGTATTTGCTCCAGAACCAGGCAATGGTGTGGGAGATCCTGTAAAAGTTGCTAAAGAAGCAATGAAAGTAGCAGAAAAGAATCTGCACGACATGGTCATCATTGACACTGCAGGTCGCCTAGCTATTGATGATGAATTAACTAAACAAGCCCAAAGCATTAGAAAAGCAGTTGATCCACAAGAAACATTGCTTGTAATTGATTCCATGATTGGTCAAGACTCTGTTGTCACCGCACAAAACTTCATGGACAAAGTTGGGTTTGATGGAATTGTTTTAACCAAATTAGATGGTGACGCTCGAGGTGGTGCTGCTCTTTCCCTAAGAGAAATAACTGGCAAACCTGTGATGTTTGCTTCAAATGGTGAAAAACTAGATGACTTTGATATTTTCTATCCAGATCGCTTAGCTAATCGTCTACTAGATATGGGTGATGTTTTAACTCTGATTGAACAAGCAGAACGAGTCTTTGATCAAGGACAAAAAGAAAGATTTGAAGCAAAACTTGCCAGTGGCGAATCATTTACTCTTGATGATTTTCTGGAGCAATTGCAATCCATTAAGAAGATGGGTTCAATGTCAAAAATGCTAGGCATGCTTCCTGGCATGCAACAAGCTAAGAAACAAATAGAAAACTTTGATGATCGTGAAGTAACAAGAATCGAAGCAATCATTCAGTCAATGAAACCTGAGGAAAGACAAAACCCCAAAGGTATTGATGCAGCAAGAAAGATAAAAATCGCTCAAGGAGCAGGTTGTGAAGTTAAGGATATTAATTCTTTAATTAATAGATTCTCTGAAGCTCAAAAAATGATGAAGAGAGCTCAAGCTGGTGGTGGTATTCCTGGTATGGGTGGACAAACATTTGTGAAACAAAAACAAAAGCAAAAACCTGGTAAGGGTGCTAAACGAAGCGGTAATCCAGCTAAGAGAGCATTGCAGGAACAAGGAATAAAATTACCGGAAGAAAATGAAATGGGTTCTGGATTTAATTTAAGTTAATCCAACAAAATTGCAATACGTTCGCCTCGCATGATCGCGTTTACTTCCAGATTTGCACCAAGAGATTCCACATATTTTCTTAAAGTGCTCAATTGGATGTCAGGGCCATTTTCTATGGCCGAGACCCTTCTTTGCGAAATTTCCATGATTTCAGCCAATTCTGACTGAGTTAAACGCAATCTAAGCCTTAAATTCTCTAAATCTAGGTCCATTTACCCAGTATATAGAACATATATATTCTATAAGGTAGGGGTATTTGGGGTGTCTGGGATTAGTCTCTGCCAATATTGGTCTTCCAAGGCTAAACACCTCCCAAGCAGAAAAGAACAAATTCGTGGCCGTAAAAATTAAGTTAAAACGTTTAGGCAAGATCCACCAACCGATGTATCGCGTTGTTGTGGCTGATTCTCGTACTGCACGCAATGGTCGTGCCATTGAAGAAATTGGAATTTACCAACCAAAAGAAGATCCATCAATTATCAGAATTGATGCAGACCGCGTTGCTTATTGGTTAGGAGTAGGGGCACAAGCTACTGAACCAGTTGTAGCACTACTAAAACTAACAGGTGACTGGCAAAAATTTAAAGGTGAAAAAGACACCACCAGCAAAGTTAGAGTTGCTCCACCAAAAGCAGATCATGCTGCAAAATATGAAAAAGCTTTGAAAGAAAACTTGGCTGAAAGAGAAGAAGAAGAAAAGAATCCAAGACCAAAACCAGTTGTGGCAGCCAAAGTTGAAGAACCAAAAGCAGAAGAAATTGTTGCTGAAGTAAAAGAAGAAGCAGCACCAGTAGTTGAAGAAGTTAAAGCTGAAGAACCAGTTGCCGAAGTTGTTGAAACTCCAGCAGAAGAAGTTCCAGCAGAAGCACCAGTTGCAGAAGAGGCTAAATCAGAATGATTGAAGACGCTTTAGAACATTTGGTAAAAGGGATAGTTGATCACCCATCTGATGTTGAAGTTGAACAAAAGACAACAAAGCGTGGTCGTACTTTAGAAGTTACAGTTAATGGCGAAGATTTGGGACGAGTTATTGGTCGCAATGGTCGCACTGCAACTTCCATCAGAACTGTGGTTAATGCATTACAAGGTGGCCGCAGTACTCGAATTGATTTCGTGGACGTAGACGCGCAATAAAAAGCGCAACCAATATGGACGTTGTTGTTGGCCGACTTGGCCGCCCGCACGGTGTTCATGGCGAAATAAGTGTTGAAGTTCGCACCGATGATCCGGAAAATAGATTTGCCATCGGTGCGAAAATCACAGTCAAAGAAAATAATCAAAAACTTACAGTTGCCTCCACCAGATGGCATTTATCAAGATTATTAATAAAATTCGAAGAAATTCAAGACCGCACGCAAGTTGATCAAGTTCGAGGAAAACTCTTAGTAGTTGAACTAGATCCAGCAGAAGCCACTTTAGGAAATAATGAATTCTATGAATTCCAATTAATTGATTTAGAAGTCTTTAATACAAAAAATGAAAAACTTGGAGTAGTCAAAGAAGTACTACCAGGCACTGCTCAATCATTAATTGTGGTTAAAACCATGGATAACAAAGAAGTAATGGTTCCTTTTGTTAATCAACTAGTTCCTGAAGTTGATATCAAGAACAAACGAGTTGTGATGAATCCACCAAGTGGCTTATTTGATGAAGAAAATGCTGAAGATGCGCGTTGATTTAATTACTATTTTTCCTGATTACTTTGCCCCTTTAAAATTATCTTTATTTGGCAAAGCTCAAGAAGCAGGTTTAGTGGAAGTAGAAATTCATGATTTAAGATCATTTACTCTGGATAAACATAAAACTGTTGATGATGCTCCTTATTGCGGAGGACCAGGCATGTTCATGTCACCTGTGGTGTGGGGAGATGCCATTGATTCAGTCTTAAAACAGGCCAAAACTAAACCAGTTTTAGTTGTGCCAACACCTTCAGGAAAAGTTTTTAATCAAGAAATGGCAATCAAATTGGCTTCAATTGAACATCTGGTATTTATCAACGGTCGCTATGAAGGAATTGATTCACGAGTGGTTGAGCATTATCAACAAAGTGGAGAATTTAGTGAAGTATTAGAAATAAGTATTGGTGATTACGTGCTCGCAGGAGGTGAAGTAGCTTCCTTAGTTATTTTGGAAGCAACATCTAGATTGATCAATGGAGTTTTAGGAAATGACGACTCAGTAACAGATGATTCATTTGCCCCAGGTGCGATGCAAAACCTCTTAGAAGGCCCTATTTACACCCGTCCTGCCTCGTGGCAGGGCCTAGACGTGCCTGAAGTGCTCATTAGCGGGGATCACGCCAAGATTGCCCAATGGCGAAAAGACGAGGCCATAAAGCGTACGAGGAAGTTTCGACCCGACCTTCAGGCTTGAAGAAAGGTCTTGGCAGAATAGGTGCTTCACGGATTTAGATGAGTTCAATATTTCGCCACAGGGGAATATAAGAGCTATATAGATAGTAAGAATCCGGCTTTAACCGAACAAAGACTGAACGACCTGTGAGCGTTGCAGATCAGAAGAGTAAATATGAATCGTTTAGATGCATTAAACAAAGCAAGTCTTAAAAAAGGTGTCCCTTCTTTTAGAACTGGTGACACAGTCAAAGTACATGTGAAAGTTATTGAAGGTACTCGTTCCCGTATTCAGTTATTCCAAGGCGTTGTTATTAGAAAACAAGGTGCCGGAATTTCAGAAGCATTCACAGTTCGAAAAGTATCTTTTGGAACAGGTGTAGAAAGAACTTTCCCAATTCACACCCCAACTATTGAAAAAATTGAAATTGTTTCACGCGGTGATGTTCGTCGTGGCAAGTTGTACTTCCTACGCGATCTTCGTGGTAAAGCTTCCAAGATTAAAGAACTTCGTGGCGATTTAGCTGCAGCAGTTGTTGCTGATGAAGATGTTGAATTGGCAATTGATGAAACCGTTGAAGTTAAAAACGATGAAGTTATTGAAGAAGTTAAAGCAGAAGCACCTGTAGCAAAAGAGGAAGTTGCTGCTGAAACTCCTGCCGCAGAACCAGTTGCCGAAGTTGCTGAAACACCAGCTGCTGATGCACCTGCTGATACTGACAAATAATTAAATTGCGTGCCCTATGGGCAGCAGTTCGTGAACTGCTGATTGTTGTTGGAATTGCTTTAATTCTTTCATCCATTGTGCGCGCATTTATTTTTCAAGCTTTTTATGTTCCTACTGCTTCAATGGAAGACACTCTATTATTAGAAGATCGAATAATTGCTACTAAAATTACAAAACCATTTACTGATATTCAACGTGGTCAAATTGTGGTCTTTAAAGATCCAGGTGATTGGTTACCAGAATTTGAAACAGATCGAAACACATTTCTTCACCTTCTAAGTGTGGTGGGATTACTCCCATCAGATGCAGGAGATGATTTAGTCAAAAGAGTAATTGGAATTCAAGGAGACACTGTTAAGTGTTGTTCTGAAAATGGCAAAATTCTCATTAATAATCAAGAACTAATTGATAATGAATTTATAAAACCAGGAGTTGAAACTAATCAAGTTGAATTTGAAATAACAGTTCCAAAAAACAGAATATTTGTAATGGGTGATAACAGACCAGATAGCAGAGATTCCAGATTTCATCTAGAAACCGCTTATGGCACAGTGCCAGTTAAAAACGTGGTTGGACCTGTGCAATTAAGAATTTGGCCTTTTAACAGATTTGCAACTTTAGGTATTCCCGATGCGTTTAAAGCAATTCCTGATGCCAAGAGCTAAAAAGAATCGACCAACACTCGATTTCGAAAACAATCTATTTTCTCGTGGTGCCAAATTAGTTGCTGGCATGGATGAAGTTGGAAGAGGTTGTTTAGCAGGACCAGTAAGTGTGGGAGTAGCAGTAATAAATATTGAGTGTGTTAATCCACCAGAAAATTTAGCTGATTCAAAACTTTTAACTCATGAACAAAGAGAAGAACTATTGCCCCTGGTTAAATATTGGGTGATTGATTCATTTGTTGGCCACGCTACAAATCAAGAAATAGATGAGATTGGGCTAACCAGGGCCTTAAGACGTGCTGGAAGGCGCGCATTAGCGGGTTTAACCACTAAACCAGATCATTTAATCCTTGATGGCAAACACAACTGGTTAATGCCTGAAAAAGAAACCCAAAACATGTTTGAAGAAGAGTTTGACGACGGCCCCTTATCTGCTGATTTAGAAATAATTACACAGATAAAAGCAGACATGACTTGTGCTTCAGTTGCTGCAGCATCAATTGTGGCAAAAACTACTAGAGATCAAATGATGAGTGAATTAAGTAAAGAATTTCCAAATTATTTTTGGGCAGACAATAAAGGTTATTCAGCACCTGAACATTTAGAGGCAATAAAGAGTCTTGGGCCCACAAAGTATCACCGGGTGAGTTGGAAAACTTTTCAAACTGATTAGATTAAAGTATGAAAAATAAAATTTTTGATTTATTCCTGGGTTTACCAGTTCACGTATTGATTACCCATGTTGTGGTGGTACTACTTCCAATATCTGCCTTTGCTTTGATTTTATTGGTCTTTTTACCTAAATTGAGAAAGAATTACTCACTTCTAACACTAATTGGACTTGGGGTTTCAGTTGTTGCGGCTTTTATTGCAAAAGAATCAGGGGAAGCTTTAAGTTACCGGGTTGGAACTCCAGCAGCGCACACTGAGTGGGGAGAAAAAACTTTAATTGTAGCTGTGCTGTTGTTTATCTCGGCTCTGGTTTGGCAATTTTTACTAAAAAAGAAGAATAAATTCACTTTTATAATCGGTTATCTTGCCGTAATTTTAGCAATCACCGCCCTAGTTATTTCCTATCTTGCAGGTCACTCTGGAGCAAAAGCTAGTTGGGAAAAAAGAATCAATCCCGTTAGTCAAGTTACAGATTCAAGTGGGACAGCAACGGATAGCTCAGGACCAATTGAATTATCAATGAATACAGTTGCTCAGAAAAATACTCCAGAAGACTGTTGGGCTGTAGTTTCAAATAATGTTTATAACTTGACAGCCTATATAACAGCACACCCTGGTGGAGCTGCAAATATTACTAATTTATGTGGCACAGATGCCACAGCGGCTTTTGCAAACGAACATGGACAATCTGCTAAACCAAATATGGCTTTGAAATCTTTTGTGATTGGTGCACTTGGATCAACAATTGATTCACTCCCAACACCTGTTCCGGTTGCTGGAAATCAAAACACAACTGGGGAAGAAGAAAAAGAAGAAGAAAACGAACGCGACGAAGACTAGTTTTAACTAGCTTCTAAATCCCAGATTCTTGCTCCACCAAAAAGACCTGCTTTATTGCTAACTCTGGTTACTTTTGGTCCTAGATCTAAACCTTTAATGTGTTTAGCATTTCCACCACCAACATAACAATGATCGTAATAAAGAAATTGATCATATTTGGCAATAGCTTTTATTACTCTCTTGGTCCATCTTTCAACACCTATTCGCTCCCGCGCAGCATTGCCGATTTGTTCTTCAAATTCTTCACTTTGTCTAAAAGGAGCATGGCCAAGTTCTAAGTGGGGAAGCAATATTCCATTTTGAAATAAGGCTGTACCAACACCGGTTCCTAGTGTCATGACAAATTCCAAACCTTCACCTTTAATTACTGCTGCTCCTTGAATATCTGCATCATTGGCAACCTTGGTGGGAATTCCCAGTGCATTTGTCATGGGAGTTTGTAAATCAAAATTTTTCCAAGCATCCACTAATTCTGGGTCTTTTGGTCCATCTTTAACTAATCTAGAAAGGGAAGGAACCATAACCACAATTCCATTTCGAACTAAACCAGGAAAACCCACACTGGCCCTTTGTGCTTTAGGTAAAACTTTTACAAAATCAGCAACTACTTGTGCGAAACCTGATGGATGAGATGGATAAGGAGTTTCCATACGAATTCTTTCACAAACCATTTCGCCATCTTTATTTATGACGCTGGCTTTAATTCCTGAACCACCAATGTCAATGGCCAGCGTCAAAGTATCGGCTGGCCAATTGATCATGAACTAATTATGTACTAGTTACTTCTTTGGTTTAACTAGAGCATCGTAGAGAAATACTGCAGCAAGGGCTCCAAGAATTGGACCAAGAATCCAAATCCAGAAGTTTGCTAATTGTCCCGAGGCAATTGCTGGACCAAACCAACGAGCTGGGTTCATTGCTCCACCAGTTAATGGACCTGAGAACAAGATGTCTGCTGAAATGATCAAACCAATTGGAAGTCCTGCAACAGCTGAGAATGTACCACGGGAATCAATTGCAACTCCCATGATTATCATCATTAAAAGAAATGTAGCAACTGCTTCAATTAACAAACCATAAAGTGGTTTGATTGGTTGAGCAAGTGTTGGAACACCAACAGTTTGAGCGTATGAACCGTAAGCAAGTTTCAAAAGAAATGCTGCTAATAATCCACCAAGTAATTGAGTGACAATATAGGCAAGTGCATCTAGAGATTTCATTCTCTTAGTTGCCCAAAGAGCAATTGTCACAGCTGGATTAAATGCTCCACCTGAAATGTGAGCAAAAGCTGACACAGAAACAAAGATGGCAATACCGTGAGCAAGTGCAATACCGGTGATATCAGCACCACTCAAAATTGATCCTGCACCAAGTAATACCAGTGCAAAGGTTCCTACAAATTCCGCCATTAAACGGGCAGGTGCGTTTATCATTTACTAGCTCCTTTTATTGAATTAGTAATGAATTTAGACGATGATGCTGGAATGAACGGGTATTGAAGATAGGCGATTGCGACCATTTAATACTGAAATCTCAATAAACACAGCACAATTTGTTAATTTGGCACCAGTTTTAGCAATTAATTCAGATCCTGCTAAAAGTGTTCCACCTGTTGCTAAAACATCATCAATTAGTAATACTGAATCATCTTTATCTAAACTGTCTTCATGGATTTCTAAAGAATCAAAACCGTATTCAAGTTGATATTGAACTACATGGGTTTTTCGGGGAAGCTTGCCTGGTTTTCTTAACAAAATTAAACCTAAATTGTATTTAGCAGCAATAGCTGCGGCAAAGATAAAACCTCTTGATTCAATGCCAGCCACAATATTGGCCCCATTTAAATGTGAGGCCAGATCCTCAACTGCATCATTGAAGGCCTTTGGATCTTGCAAAACTGGAGTTATATCTTTGAAGAGAATTCCAGGTTTTGGAAAATCTGGAACATCAAATATTTTTGAATAGGCATATTCAAGATGTGTTGGAATACTCATATTTAAATACTAGGCAAAGTTAGGATCTCTGCCCCCGTTTTAGTCACCACAAGCGTGTGCTCAAACTGGGCAGACATCTTTCTATCCTTGGTTAACACAGTCCAAGTGTCATCCAAGATGTCGTAGTCGTGGGTTCCTAAATTAAGCATGGGTTCAATGGTGAAAGTCATTCCTTCTTGCAGTATTTGAGTGGCAGTTGGATCATCAAAATGAGGAATGACTAAACCTGAATGAAATGAGGTGTGCACACCATGGCCTGTGAAATCTCTGACCACACCGTAGTTAAATCTTTTGGCATAACTTTCAATTACTCGACCAATTACGTTTATAGGTCTTCCTGGCACAACAGCTTGGATTGCTCGATCTAGTGCTTCTTTAGTTCTTTCCACCAGAAGTTTTACCTCTTCTTTTACTTCTCCTGCTAAGAAGGTGTAATTGGTATCTCCATGAACTCCATCTTTATAAGCAGTCACATCAAGATTGACGATGTCTCCTTCTCTTATTATTTGCTCTGATGGAATTCCGTGGCAAATTACTTCATTAATTGAGGTGCATAAAGATTTAGGAAATCCTCGATAACCAAGAGTGGACGGATAAGCGCCGTGATCGCAGATGTATTCATGCACGATGGCATCTAAGTCTTCTGTAGTCATGCCATCTTTGATTTGCAATCCAGCCAAATGCATGGCATCAGCAGCAATTCTTCCCGCAATGCGCATTTTTTCTATTACTTCAGAAGTTTGAACATCACTTCCTTTATAGGCAGTAGGTGCTTTTTTGCCCACATACTCAGGGCGAGGGATATTTACCGGAACTGTTTTAAAAGTGGTGCTCATCAGAAGATAAACCTAGCCAATATTGAATGTGGTTTTTGCTGTCCTTGCAGTTTTGCCTGACTTTTTCACAGTAAAGGTTAAGGTGCAGGTTCCTTTGGCTTTAACGCTTACTGAAGTTGCCGTAGCAACGCACGCATTCTTAGGTTTTGCTTTCACTCCCACAAATTTCACATTGGTTGAACTTGCTGTTGTCACTCCGATCTTTTTCAGCACTGTTTTGGCTGAGAAAGTGCCCTGTTTAAGACTTGGTCTAGGAGCAGTAAATGCTTCATCTGCTGAATAACCAGCTGTGGTTAGGGCAGTTTTTACTAGGTCTGTGAAATTACTTGCCACAAGTCCCAAAACTGCACGCTCTTTAATTTCTGGGTAACAAGGAGATCCACTGCCACCTGCTACTGGACCGATTAAAAGGTTTTCAGTTTCGGTTTGCAAAATAACTGGGCCACCACTGTCGCCAAAACAAGCACCAGATCCAGATGCAGATTTGCCATATAGATAAGTCTTGCCACCTAAGAACTGAAATGGAGTTTGGGAAAGAGTTAGCGGGATCATGGAAACATCACTGTCCTTGGCAGTTTGGCCATAGCCAAAGAAGTTCATTTTTTTACCTAAGACTGTGGCAGCAGCTGCTTCGGATTCACTAGCCAAACGAGAAATCAGGGGAGTGCCAACTTCTTTATCCAGGATCAGAAATGCTAAGTCGTTTGCTTCCACAAATCCGGTGCTGGAATTGGAATACCCACCAGTCAAAATAATTGCGGTAGCACTTGCCACCGGTCTTGCCCCAGTTACGTTTACCCCTTGGGCATAAACATGAACCTCAGAGGCGTTAGCAACATTGGATGTTCCTTCAGCCACCACGCAATGTGCAGCCGTAACAACAATTTTTGGTTTCCATAAACCACCAGTGCACGCAGTTTGTAAATCTCCAGGCAAATCAACTCTGATTGCAACTACAAAGCCTGATCCTGTGGCATCTGCTCCACCAACAACAGCATTTGCGGGAGTTGAAATAAGACCTATAAATAAGGTGAAAATTGCGATAAATGCACTAGATATTTTTTTCATCTGCTGTAAGACTACTTTAATGGAATCTTTAGCGTTTCTTGTGAGCCTGATACTTTTGTCAGTACTTTTATTTGGTCCCATTGCGATCGCCTTCTCTTTTGCCAGCAAGAAAATGTGGGCCAGGGTTTTGACTTTTTTCTTTGGCTCTTTGGCAATCATCACCGGAATCTGGTTAGCCGGTCTTTCAATTGGAATAGGGGCCAGACTGATGGGCGTCTTCGCTATTGCTTGTGGGATTTGGGCGATTTATCGTCGCCGGATTTCTTAACTATTTAGTATTCGGACAAATAAAAAACCCCGGTGCAAGCACCGGGGTTTTTCTAGCAAACCTGTCAAGGTTACGCAGCTTTTTTACGACGACGACGACGCTTTGGAGCAGCTTTTGCTGCTTTCTTACGACGACGACGCTTTGGTGCTGCTTTCTTTGCAGCTTTTTTACGACGACGACGCTTTGGAGCAGCTTTTGCTGCTTTACGACGACGACGCTTTGGTGCTGCTGCTGCT
>SXGQ01273959.1_pt1 | contig 17969 bp, 12 predicted proteins | sample 3178371 | NCBI WGS metagenome assembly SXGQ01 (sample SAMN11356859, study PRJNA531348) | freshwater metagenome | isolation source: freshwater sample F1-20 | place: China: Fuxian Lake, Yuxi | collected 2017-12-25 | reverse complement strand
CAAGTGGCGGGCGGTTCCGATTCCAAAATGACGCGGTAGATTTCGTTGTCGCGCCGCTCCAATTCTTCGACGACCCCCGAAAGTTCCTCCATCTGGTCTTCGAGTTCGGCGTAGGTCTGTTCCGAAATTTCGAGCTGGCGCTTCAAGGCCCGCTCCTGCGGAGAATCCATGAAGTACTGGATCGCAAAGAAGAAAATGAGCCCCATCAGCATGGAGCCAAGCAGGAACAATGAGGTGTCGCGCAGAATGTGCTTCCACGTGCGCTCAACCTTATGGTAGGCCAGCGTGAGCGGGTCGTAGATGTACTTGGCGCGGCGCATACTTTTGTATCCTTCAAAAGTAGGTAAAACCACCCGCATGAATCCGAACGAACTCCGCCAGGCATACCTTGATTTTTTCGCGACCAAAGGCCACGTCATTGTGCCTTCGGCGCCCTTGGTGATCAAGGACGACCCGACGTTGATGTTCACCAACGCGGGCATGAATCCGTTTAAAGACGTCTTCATCGGTGCCAAACCAGTGGTTCACGCGCGGATTGCCGACAGCCAGAAGTGCCTGCGCGTCAGCGGAAAACACAACGACCTCGAGGAAGTTGGCATCGACACCTACCACCACACACTGTTTGAAATGCTCGGCAACTGGTCGTTTGGCGACTACTTCAAGCAGGAGGCGATTGACTGGGCCTGGGAATTCCTGACGCAGGTGTGCAAGCTCGAGAAGGACCGCTTGTACGTTACGGTTTTTGGCGGAGATCAGGGCGACGGCTTGGCCTCGGATGAGGAGGCCAAAGGCATGTGGCTCAAGCACCTCACGCCCGACCGCATCCTTTACGGAAGCAAGAAGGACAACTTTTGGGAGATGGGCGATACGGGGCCCTGCGGTCCCTGTTCCGAAATTCACGTCGACCTGCGCGAGGCGGCCGAACGCTCGGCGGTCGACGGCGCCACGTTGGTCAACAACGACGATCCGCAGGTGATTGAGATCTGGAACTTGGTGTTCATGCAGTTCGAGCGCAAGGCCAACGGATCGCTCTTAGAGCTGCCCGCCCAGCACGTCGACACCGGAATGGGCTTCGAGCGCTTGGCCCGCGCCGTGGTCGGGGCTTCGTCGAACTACGACACCGAGGTGTTCAAGCCCTATCTGCGCCGACTCGAGGAACTGAGCGGCCTGAAGTACGGGGAAAACGAGCGCACTGACATCGCCATGCGCGTGGCTTCGGACCACATTCGCGCGGTGGCGTTTGCGGTGGCCGACGGCCAACTTCCGGCCTCAAACGGGGCGGGCTACGTCATTCGCCGCATTCTACGCCGCGCCATTCGCTACGGCTACAGCACCCTGGGCTTCCGCGAACCGTTTATGGCGGAACTGGTGCCGGTCATGGTCGGCACGATGGGCGCTGCCTTTCCCGAGCTCGCCGCGCGTGCCGCGTTCATTCAGCAAGTGATCCGCGAAGAAGAGCTCGCCTTTTTGCGCACCCTGGAATCGGGACTGAAGCGCCTCGACGCCTCGCTGGCGGACGCCACGGTCCTTTCGGGCGAGCGCGCCTTCGAACTCTACGACACCTTTGGTTTTCCGCTCGACCTCACCTCGCTGATTTGCCGTGAACAGGGCAAGTCGGTCGACGAGCAGGGGTTCGCCGCCGCGATGGAGGCCCAAAAAAGCCGTTCGCGCCAGGCCTCCGCACAAAAGGTGGGCGACTGGACGGTCCTCAGCGAAGGGTCCAGCGACGTGTTTGTAGGCTACGATCAGCTGTCGGCACCGTCCCAGCTGCTGCGCTACCGAAGCGTCGAAACAGCCAAAGGCCCCATCGTTCAAGCCTGCTTTTTGCCCACGCCCTTCTATCCTGAAGGCGGGGGACAGGTGGGCGACCAAGGCTGGGTCGCGTTTGGTGACGAGCGCATTGCCGTGCGGAACACGACCAAAGAGACCGGCATGATCCTGCACCACCTGGAGTCGGAACCGGCCCAGTGGACCGCAGAGGTCACGTTGACGGTGGACGGCGAACGCCGTTCCGCCTCGGCCCAAAACCACAGCGCCACGCACGTGCTGCACCACGCGCTGCGGAGCGTGCTGGGAACCCACGTCGAGCAGCGCGGTTCGCTGGTGTCTCCAGAGACGCTGCGCTTCGACTTCAGCCACTTTCAAAAAGTCACGGCCGACGAAATGGACCGCATCGAGGCGCAGGTGTCGGAGGCGATTCGCGCCAACCATCCGTTGGTGGAGCGGCGCTCCGTGCCCATTGCCGAAGCAAAGGCCCTCGGCGCCATGGCCCTGTTTGGAGAAAAGTACGGGGAATCCGTGCGCGTAATCCAGTTCGGACCTTCGGTGGAACTCTGCGGGGGAACCCACGTCGCGGCCACGGGAATGCTCGCGCCGTTTGTGCTGGTTTCGGAATCGAGCGTCGCCTCGGGGGTGCGCCGCATTGAGGCCCTTTCGGGTGCTTCGGCCGAGGCCTACCTCAAAGGAATTCGCCGTCAGTGGAATGAGGTAGTTGAAGAGGCTAAAAATGCGCATCCCGCGGCAGTACTGGGTGATTTGCGCGCCCAAGTGGCAGAGCTCAAGAAAAAGCTTGAAGCTACGCAACGGGTGCAGGCCGAGGGCGCCGAAGACGCGCTGCTTCAAAACGCGGCCTCGCACGCCGGACTCCGCTGGGTGGCCGCCCAGCTTCCCCTAAGCGCGGCTGCGGCCAAAGACCTCGTGTTTGGTTTGACTAAAGCTAATCCCGACCTCGTAGTCCTAGTAGCTATAGAAGAAGACGGCAAAGCGCAGGCCCACCTGGCCGCAGGTGAGCTTGCCGTTACCAAGGTCCACTCGGGCAACTGGGTGCGCGAACTTGGCAGCCACATTCAAGGTGGAGGCGGCGGACAAGCATTTTATGCTTCTGCCGGTGGTAAAAATCCTGCGGGAATCCCTAACTTACTGAATGCATTCCACGAAAAATGGCAAAACTTAGCATAGCCCTCGCCGCTCTCGTGGCGGCCATCACCCTAAACGCCCAGGTATACTACACCGACAGCGACGTCCGCGAGCGGAGTCTTTCGGTTGCCCCTTGGGTCCAGGCTAACACGGTGTTTCGCCGCACGGTGGGCGAGGTGGTCGGAACGCAGCCCGAGGTAACCGATGTGTTTCGGGGATCTTTGGGCGGAGCCTATGGCTTGGCATTGAACGCGCACATTAAGCCCTTTCGCCTTGGCCTTGACGTGGCGCAGAGCAATTTTGCGTACCGTCAAGGGCCCGACCGCGAGACCTTATTGCGCACCCAGAGCAACTACCTCTTGATTCGGGGACGCTTGGGCTTTGCGACAGAGGTTTCCGACATCACCACCCTTGAGGTTTGGGTTCCCTTCGCGTACCGCCGTCTTCAATCGGTTCAACGCGACGGAATTTCTTCTGAAGTGGCGCGTACGATGACGTCCGCAGGAATCGAATTAGGGTCGTCCATCAAACTTAACGAAAACTGGAGCTGGTACGGACTCGTGGGCCTGGACAACGGCTTTACTGAGTTTGAGGCGAGCCCAACTACGGCGTACAAGGAGTATCCGTTGTGGATTTCGCTGTCGAGCGGAATTCGCTACGCGCTCTAATCCTGCGGCTCGAGGGCAGCAACCGCCCGCTCAAGCGCCATTCCGCGCGACCCCTTGACCCAAATGCTGCGGCACTTGGGCGGATTGCTGCGCCATTCCTGGACGAGCTCCTCGGTGGTCTGAACGGAAGTGTAGGGATGCACGGTGGCGGCAAATAACGGTCCTACCAGCACTGCGCGGGTGATGCCCAGTGCTCGCATGACGTCGACCATTTTTTGGTGCGCCTCGGCGGCGTACGCTCCAAGTTCAAAGAGGTCTCCGGCGACGTAAAGGGTGTCCTGGGGTTCCAGTCGGGGCGCGGCGTTGCGCAGGCTGGCCTCCATGCTGCTGGGGTTGGCATTGTACGCATCCATGAAGACGCGGTAGCCGTGGACGCTGCGCCATTCGCCGCGGTTGTTGTGCGGAACGTAGGCCTCAATCCCCCGGGCAATGGATTCGTTGCTCAAGCCGAAGTGCGCCCCGAGGGCCACGGCGGCGGCCAGGGCGCGGTCCTGAAAATCGCCAATAAGGTGGCTTTGTGCTCGCTGTCCCTGCCATTCGATGGCCATTCGACCTTGCTCGTCTGCCTGGAACCTGCAGCCCGCACCGAACACCGTTCGCGGACCGCTGCTTTCGGCAAGTTGGCGTTCGTCGCCGCAGTAGACGAGGGCTTCGCCTCCCGCTTCGGCGAGGTACCGGTAGAGTTCCGATTTGCCTTTGATCACGCCTTCGGGGCCGCCAAAGCCTTCGAGGTGGGCCAATCCAAAGTTGGTGACGTACCCCAAGTTGGGTGCCGCAATGCGGGAGAGTTCGTCAATTTCTCCCTGATGGTTGGCGCCCATTTCGACAATGGCGACTTCGTGTTCCGGAAGGAGGCGCAGCAGCGTGAGGGGCACGCCAATGTGGTTGTTCAGGTTGCCGTGCGTGGCCAGGACGTGGAACTTTTGCTGGAGGACCTGCGCAAAGAGCTCTTTAGCCGTGGTTTTGCCGTTGCTGCCCGTCAAACCCACTACCGTTTTGCCCCACTTCATGCGGTGGTAGTGCGCCAAATCCTGAAGTTCCTTGAGCACGTCGGGCACCAGAACCACGCGCGGGTCGTCGGCATCCAACCCCTCAACCTGTTCGTCGACGACCACCGTGCTCGCCCCTTGCGCCAGGGCTTGGGGTGCGAAAAGGTTTCCGTTGAATGAAGCACCTCGGAGGGCAAAAAAAATCTGCCCCGAAGCCAGCGTGCGGCTGTCGGAGCAGACTCCTACGCGCGCATCAAAGCGCGCATACCATTCGTTCATCGTTCTATGGGCGGTAGCGAACGAACTTATCTTGCTTGGGCTTCGGAGACGACTTCGTGCGCTTACTCGATTCATTTTGGAATCCTACGCGGTCCATGGCGCAGCGGAACCCAATGTAGTCCGTAGCCTGGTCCTGCTCGAGGTAGCGGCGTGAACCGGGCGACAGCCAGTAGGCGCGGTCGCGCCATGAACCGCCCTTATAGACGCGGGTCGTGTTGCCAATCAACGTGGTCTCGCCGTACTTGTACATTTGGTCGCCCGTTTCTTCCTCACCGGCATTGCGGTAATTAAGTGACGATTCCACGTCGCCGTCCAAGAAGTCGCGGTAGTCGGACTTCTGGTAGTTGCGGCGTTTAAGGTTCTCTTCAACTGTCACGGCGCGCTGGGGAAGTTGTCCAGGCAGGCGGACCAGCACGCTGTCGCCATTGGCGTTGCGCTCGTACTGCGGCTCGGTCAGTACGGTAAGCTCACCCAGACCCTCGTAGTTGTCGTCGAACGTCTTGAATTCGTTACCGCGGAACGGACGGTGATCGTCCATGTCTTGCGCCGAGAGCGGACGGTACACGTCGAGCACCCATTCAGCTACGTTGCCGGCCATGTCGTACAAGCCAAAGTCGTTCGGGGGGTAGAACTTCACCTGCATGGTGATGTTGGCCTGGTCGTTTAGGTAGCCACCCATACCCATATTGTCTCCGCCGCTAAGCTTGTAGTTCGCGAGCATGTCGCCCTGAACCTTCTTGTCTTTATTGCGGACCGAAGAACCGTTCCAAGTGTACTTATTGCGGTCGATTTGGCGGTTGTACACTCGCTGGCCAATCTCGGCGTAGGCGGCGTACTCCCATTCGGCTTCGGTCGGGAGGCGGTACTTCGGCAGCAAAATGCCGTCTTCGATGCGCGCCGGACGGCCTTCCTTGCCAAAAACTTGGGCGGGGCTCAGGTCCTTGAGGCCTTTGCGGTTTTGCTGCGTGTACTCACCTTGCTTGTAGAGGTAGACTTCGCTGTTGAAGTTTTGGTCGTCAGCCTGGGTGTTCATTACGTTGAGAATGCCCTTGTCGATCAAAATTTGCTCGTTCACGCGGTCGGTACGCCACTGACAGAAGCGCATGGCCTGCTCCCAGTTTACGCCCACGACGGGGTAGAAGTTGTAGGCCGGGTGGCGGAGGTAGTTCTCCACATACATGTCGTTAAGGCCCATTTTGTCGCGCCACACCAAAGTATCGGGCAAAGCAGATTGGTAAATCTGGGGGTAGTAGTCGTAGTCGTACACGCGGCGAAGCCAGTAGAGGTACTCGCGGTAGTCAGCGTTGGTTACTTCGTTCTCGTCGAGGTAGAACGAGGACACCGTTACGCGGCGGGGCTGGTTGTTCCAGTCCTTGATGACGTCCTCTTCGACGCGTCCCATGATGAAGGTGCCGCCCTCGATGAACACGAGGCCCGGACCGGTTTCTTGGCCCTTGTACTTGAGGTTAATTTGAAATCCGCCGTTTTTGCGGTCGTTGTATGACATGCCCGTCGAGTTCGAACGGGTCTTCGCGCAACCCGAGGCGAGCAGCAGTAACGCACCTAGGGCGAGGGTTGAAGAAAAAATAGAACGCTTCATGGTGGGGAAGGTTAAAATTTGGGGCACTTGACTTCACTGTAGCGCGAGCGGCGGCTACGGCAGGGGAATTGGTACGAGAGCGAAACTTCGTGCGCTCCACCCAGAACGTTGCCCAGTGCAGAAATCGTATAATCGTAAGAGTAGCCAAACTTCCAGGGGACGTCGTTGGGGGCGATGCCAATAATGGCGATCAACGCGTCGGGGTTCGTGCTGACCACGCCAAGCGCTTGGCGGTAGCCCAGTCCACCTGTGAGTACTCCGCGGTTGAACGATACGCCGGCCGTCATGTGGTGCGCGCCGCCTTGGGTTTGGTACACAATATTGGGAATCAATAAGTTGTCCAAGTCGTTATACAACCGCTTGCGTCCGAGGGGAATCGTCGCACCGGCTTGCGCGGTAACCTTAATAGGAAGGGTTGAGGTACTCAAGAATGCCTCGTTGGGCTGCGTCACGTGGTGCGCAGAGGCGCCCACATAGAATTTTTCGGTAAATCCAAGCATGCCAAAGCTCAAATCGAACTGCTGCACGGTGGTTTGGTCGGGACGAATCTCGTTCGTGGGCTTTACGAACCCAAAGAACGGGTCGATCATGTCGGGAAAGGTCAGGTTGTTCCAGTTCAGCGAGCGCTGGCGAAACGTCGCCTGAGCGCCGAACAGCAGCATGAAGTCGCGATTTACCTTGAGGTGGTAAGAGTAAATACCTGAAGCCTCGGTGAGCGAAAGGTCGCCATTGGCCGCTTCGTCCTGCATGATCATCAGTCCGATCCCGCCGTTTAGACCGTCCACGTACTGGTCGTAGGACGCCGAAAACGTCTGGTACACGCCCAAACTGGGGTACTGATTTCGGTAGTTGGTGGTTACGCGAGGACACTGCTTAACCCCTGCAAATGCGGGGTTTAGGTACAATGGATTGGCGTAGTACTGAGTAAAATGTGGGTCTTGCGCTTGGGCGGACCAAGCGTGAACCGTGAGAAGGGCGACCGCAATCAGGCGTCGTAGGGCCATGGAGTAGGGCATCATTTGAAGCCACAATTATACGATTTTCCGAGCGTTTGTAAACGATTACTCGAAAAACCGCGTTGGACTTTACGAACTTTGAACGCAGAATGAGGCTTTTTCGTACGTATTTACTCGCCCTTTTTGGCCTAATGCTTACCGTTCCTGGGACGCTTTGGGGTCAAGTTTGGCCCGCGCAGTCGGTGCTGGCTCAGGGCAATTGGGCCGAAATATTCACTTATGAGGAGCAGATTTACCGTCTAAGCGGCGCCGACCTGCAGCAGTTGGGGCTGGGCACCCCTCCGTTTTTGACGGAAAAACTGGGGGTTTGGGGCCGGCCGGCCGGGGTGATGAGCGAGCTCAATTCGGCGACGGGAGCTGCCAGCGACCTGTTCCCGCTGCCGCTGCGCATCGAAGACGGCGGCGACGGGCAGTTGTCCGCGAACGAGTACCTATATTTTATAGGTCAAAGTCCGCACGTTTGGAACTTTGACAGCAGCTCCAACCGCTGGCTTCGGCCCAACCACCCTTATGCGGACGCTCAAACTTACTTGGTTACGACGACCGAAGGGGGGCGGACGATGCCCAACTACGCAATGCCCAGTGGGCCGGTGCGCCTAGAAAACCGCTACCAGCATGTGGCGTGGGCGGAACAGGACGCGGTGAACCTGGTGGGGAGCGGAAGGGCCTGGTTCGGCGATGTGTTGGACTACAGCTTGAGTAAGAAGTTTGACTTGGGGCTTTCGCGCCTTGACGCTCAGTCCGTCGCCAGGTTCATTTTGTCGGGCGCGGGACGCAGCACGGTGTTTGGTCCGAAGCTCGAATTGCGCACCGGTCAGGGCTTTGTGGGAAGCAGCACGTTCCAGACGGTTTCAGGGGTGAACGGAGACACTTACGCCCGCCAGTTCACGCAGTCCTGGACCCAAGTTTCGGTGGGAGCCAATTGGGGAACCGCCGACGTGGAACTGGAGCGGAGCGCCAATCCGGCGGCAAAGGCCTGGATTGACTACGTGGCCGTGCAGGCCGACGCGCCGTTTACTTTCCAGGCCGGCGGGTTGCAGGCCTACCGCTTTTTGCCCGCGGACTCGGCCCGCCAGCTTCCGCCAGCGCCGGCAGGAACTTGGATTTGGCGCACCCGCTCCGACGGCAGCGCCTTGGAAGCGCGCAGTATGGATCCTGCGAGCCGAACCTTGGCTCCGGGTGCGGCCCATGTGGTGTGGTACCTCGCTCCCGAGTCGGCCCGTACGCCAGCTTTAGGAACGCGCGTGCCGAACCAAAACCTCCACGGCATGCCGTCAGTGGACTACGTAATTTTTGCGCCCAAAGAGTTTCTGCCGGCTGCCGAAGACCTCGCGGAACTGCACCGCTCCCGCGGACTCAAGGCCGCGGTGGTCGACGTTGCTCAAGCCTACCGCGAGTTCTCGGGCGGTGTTCAGGACCTCATGGGGCTTCGCAACCTGCTGCGCATGCTGTGGTCGCGCCCGGCCGATTCGACCAAGCTCCAGTACCTCTTGCTCTTCGGCGACGCGTCGTACGACTACAAGGAGCGGCTCACGCCCAAGCAAAACTGGGTTCCAGCATACCAATCGCCCTCGAGTATGAGCATCAAGACTTCGTTTGTCTCTGACGACTTCTTTGGCTACCTCGACTTGGGCGAAGGCGGCAACCTGGCGGCCTCGACGCTCGACCTGGGAATCGGACGCATCCCCGTGAATTCGCTCGAACAGGCGCGGGGTGTGGTGGCCAAAATTCGCCGGTACGCCGACCCGGAGCAGTCGTTGGGGCCCTGGCGCCAGCGGGTGCAGTTTGTGGCGGACGACGTCGACGAAGATTGGGAGCAGATATTGACCCTCGTGGCGGACCGCATCGCCGAGCGCGTCGACACGCAGCACACTGAATTCGACGTCCGCAAGCTTTTTTCAGACGCCTACGCCCAAGTATCGAGTGCCGGAAATCAGTCGTATCCCAAACTGCGGGAGGACCTTTTGCGCTCCGTAAACGAAGGAAACCTGATTACGACCTACATCGGCCACGGGGGCGAGGTGAACTGGGCCAGCGAAGACATTCTGCAAATTGATGACTGCCGCGCGTTCACCAACCGGAGCTTTTTGCCGCTCTTTATTACGGTCACGTGCGAATTTTCGCGCTACGACGATCCCTTGCGCACCTCCGCCGGAGAGGAGTTGATGGTGAATCCCGAGGGCGGAGCCGTCGCGCTCCTCACGACTACCCGGGCCGTTTTTGTCGGCGGGGCGACCCTCCTGACCGACAGCGTATTTAATGTGGTGCTTCAAAAAGAGAACGGAGCCTACCAAACCCTCGGTCAAATCATCAGAAAGGCCAAGAATTCGGTCAGTACGGGGGACAAACTTCGCTTTACGCTGTTGGGCGATCCGGCCCTGAGGCTGAACGGCCCCGAAGAACGGATTCAGGTTGACGAATTGGAGGTGTTCGACCCCGTGTCGGGCCAGTGGGCTTCAACAGACAGCGTGCGCGCGCTGGACCTGATTCGGCTGCGCGGCTCGGTACTCCTAACCTCGGGAGTGCGGGACACCAACTTCGAGGGAACGGCGCGGCTGCGTTTGTACGACAAAGTGCAGCCCAAGGCCATGCTCGACAACGACAACGTGGGGTACGAGGCAACGTATGCGTTTCGCAGCCAGCTGGCCTACCAAGGCACGGTCGACGTGCGCTCCGGGCAGTTTGCAGCCGAATGGCGCATGCCGCTCGACGTCGTGCTGGCCTGGGGAAAGGGCAAGTTGCTGGCCTACGCCCAGAGCACCGACCGCGATGCCGCCGGAGCTAACTCCAATCTTTGGATTGGCGACTTGGCCAACAATGCACCCATCGATACCGCGGGTCCCACGCTGCAGGTGTTCATGGACGACACCAACTTTGTCAGCGGCGGAATTACCGGGCAAAATCCTCTGGGTTTGGTGCGCCTCGCCGACCCCAACGGAATCAACGCCATTGGTGCGGGCATCGGCCATGACTTGGTGGGATTCTTGGACGAAAATTGGAGCGAACCCTTGGTAATGAACGACCGCTACCAAGCAGACGCTAACACTTACCAGCGGGGCTCGGCTACCTGGCCGTTTCAGGATCTGGCCGACGGGCTCCATCGTTTTACGGTTCGCGCCTGGGATACGTATAATAATCCTAGCCAGGCAAGCGTTGACTTCCTGGTGCTTTCCCGCGAACAACTCAAACTCGGGGCCGTTCGGCTCTTTCCCAATCCCAGTCCGGGCTGGACGCATTGGCAGGTGGAGCACAACGCCGCCGGCGACAGCCTTCTGGTGGATTGGACCGTGAGCGACGCTTCGGGCCGTGCAGTCTGGGCCCACCAGTGGATCGGACTTGCGACGACTTCGGTACTGCAGGCGCCCGACTGGGATGCCTCGACGCCCAACGGAGTACCGCTGCCCAACGGCTGGTACTTTGCCAAAGTGCGCGTCCTGCGCCCCAAGGACGGTCAGTTGGTGCACCAAGTCGACCGACTTATCCTCCTTCGTCCCTAGGTCCCTTCTGTATATTTGCAAACTCTATATGAACCATACACGCGCGCTTTTCCTTAGCATTTCGGCGTTGCTGGCCTGCGGGTCGCTCCGAGCTCAAACGTTTTACGATCGGTTGAACGACCTCAACGTGGTCACGACTGCCATGCCCATGCTGAACATCGGGCCCGACGCGCGCTCCGGGGGCATGGCCAACACCGGCATCGGCTTGAGTCCCGATGCCAACGCCATTTTTTGGAACCCCGCCAAGCTGGCGTTTGTAGGCAAGGGCAACGTATACGGCGGACTTTCCTACACGCCCTGGCTGCGCCGACTGGTTCCCGACGTCGAACTCATGTTTGCCAACGTCGCGGCCGGCGTGGGTGAGCGCGGGGGCGTGGGCGCGAGCCTGAGGTACTTTTCGTTGGGCGAAATCACCTTCCGCAACGAGCAGGGCGAAGAGCAGGGTACCTACCGCCCGTACGAAATGGCTCTTGACGTGGCCTACGCGCTGAAGCTTTCAGATCATTTTTCGGGCGGCGTTTCGCTGCGCTACGCGTTGTCGGACCTCGCTCAGGGCCAGGTGGTGGGCGGACAGCTCACGAAAGTCGGTCAGACGGTGGCCACGGATGTCAGTGTGTTTTACCAAGGCGACGAGTTCAGCATGCCCGACGGCCAGCGCGGTCAGTGGGTGGGTGGGCTCACCCTTTCGAACATTGGCGCCAAAATTAAGTATTCTGAGAGCGGAGAGGCCGACTTCATTCCGACCAACATGCGCATGGGCGGCGGATTTAACTGGCGACTCGATAAGTACAATCGCCTCACCTTGCTCACCGACGTCAATAAGCTCTTGGTTCCGACCAAGCCCGAACGAGACGTGCTCGACGCAGACAACGACGGAGACCGCAGCGAAATTTTAGCCGGCAAGGACGACAAGGTGGGCGTGATACCCGGCATCATTCAGTCCTGGGACCCCACGGCCAAGCCCGACGGTTTCAAGGAGCTCATGCGCGAATTCATGATCAATGTGGGCGGCGAGTACTGGTACAACGACCAGTTTGCGGTGCGCGCAGGCTACCAGCACGAAGACGTGACCAAGGGAAACCGCCGTTTTTTTACCATGGGTTTTGGCGTTCGCTACAACCTCATTGGACTCGACTTTGCCTACCTCTTTCCGGCGGACCAAACGGTTCGTTCTCCACTCGAAAACACGATTCGCTTCAGCGCACTCGTGGATTTGAACCAAATCATGAAGTAGGGGGTTAGTGTACGAACTACGGCAAGGACGTAACGCCGTCTAACCTTACTTTTGCACCGCGCATTCAGGCGCGTTTTGACCATGGCAAAAAAGAAGCTCACCAAAGAGGTTTACCTCAAGTGGTACGAAGACATGCTCTTCTGGCGCAAGTTTGAGGACATGACCTCGGCGCTCTATATTCAGCAAAAGATTCGCGGATTCCTGCACCTGTACAACGGACAAGAGGCTGTGCTGGCCGGTTCGCTCCTGGCCATGGAGGCGGGCGACAAGATGATAACCGCGTACCGCAACCACGTTCAGCCAATTGGCTTGGGGGTTGATCCGCGCAAAATCATGGCGGAACTTCTTGGCAAAGTCGACGGCACCTCGCGCGGTAAGGGCGGCTCGATGCACATGTTTTCTAAGGAACACAACTTTTTTGGTGGACACGGCATCGTGGGCGGCCAAATTCCGCTCGGAGCCGGGATGGCGTTTGCCGACAAGTACTTAGGTAAGAGTCACGTCACCCTCTGCTACATGGGCGACGGGGCGGTGCGCCAAGGTTCGCTACATGAGACGTTCAATATGGCCATGCTTTGGAAGCTTCCGGTAGTGTTCATTGTGGAAAACAACGGTTATGCTATGGGCACTTCAGTGGAGCGCACGGCGAACCACACCGACATTTACAAGCTGGGCTTGGGCTACGAAATGCCCTGTGCGCCGGTAGAAGGCATGGACCCTGCAGTTGTTTACGACGCGGTGTACGAAGCCGTGGAGCGGGCGCGCCGCGGAGAAGGTCCGAGCTTCCTCGAAATTCGTACCTACCGCTACAAAGGACACTCGATGTCTGATGCCCAGCACTACCGCACTAAAGACGAGGTGGCTGAGTACCAAAAAATCGATCCGATTTATACGGCGAAAGACATGATCTTCAAAAAGAAGTGGGCGACCGAAGCCGAGCTCGAGGCGATTGACGTCCGCGTCAAAGAACTCGTGGCCGAATGCGTGGATTTTGCCGAAAAGTCACCCTACCCCGATGCCGAAGAGCTTTGGCAGCACGTGTACGTCGACGAAGATTACCCCTTTATTACCGAATAAGTTATGGCCTTAGTAATTACGATGCCGCGCTTGAGCGACACCATGACCGAAGGCGTGGTGGCCAAGTGGCACGCCAAGTTGGGCGACACGATCACCGAAGGGAAGCTGCTCGCCGAGATCGAAACTGACAAGGCGACGATGGACTTTGAAGCGTTTCCGGGACAGGAGGGGGTACTCCTTCACATTGGGGTACAGGAAGGCCAAACCGCTCCGGTCGACAGCATTTTAGCGATTTTGGGCGCCGCAGGTGAAGACGTTTCGGCGCTCCTTTCGGGCGGAGCCTCGGCGGCCCCGGCGGCTCCTTCAGCCCCGGCGGCACCTGAAGCCCCGGTGGAGGAAGCACCGGCCGCACCCGCGGCTCCGGCTCCAGCGGTTCCGGCAGCGGAGCCCGTCGCGGCACCTTCGGCAGGAGATGCGCGGCTTAAGGCCTCTCCGCTCGCACGTTCGCTGGCGCACGAATTAGGGATTAACCTCGCAAGCGTTCTGGGCACGGGCGACGGCGGGCGCATTACCAAGCGCGATGTGGAACTCGCAGCCGCATCGCCGGTTGCCGCGAGCGTCGGATCGAGCGCCGCCTCCCCAGCAGCGTCTTATCCGAGTTCGGGCCACGTGGACACGCCCATTTCGCAAATGCGCAAGACGATTGCCAAGCGCTTGGCGGAGTCGAAGTTCACGGCACCGCACTTTTACCTGACGATTGCGGTGGACATGTCGGCCGCAGCCGCCGCCCGCAGCGAAATCAACGCCGCCGGGGACGTGAAGATCTCGTTCAACGACCTAGTGGTGAAGTCCGTGGCCAAAGCCCTTAAAAAGCACCCCGCGGTCAATTCCTCGTGGATGGGCGACAGCATCCGCACCAACTACGACGTGCATGTCGGGGTAGCGGTGGCCGTTGAAGACGGCTTGCTTGTGCCGGTGGTTCGACATGCCGACGCCAAAGGACTCGCCGACATTTCAGCAGAAGTCCGGAGCTTTGCCCAAAAAGCCAAGGACAAGAAGCTTCAGCCCAGCGATTGGGCGGGCAACACCTTCACGATTTCGAACCTTGGTATGTTCGGAATTGAGGAATTTACCGCCATCATCAACCCGCCCGACGCCGCTATTTTGGCCGTGGGCGGGATTCAGGAGGTGCCGGTGGTGAAAAACGGAGCAGTGGTTCCGGGCCAAGTCATGAAAATGACCCTCAGCTGCGACCACCGGGTGATCGACGGCGCCACGGGTGCAGCCTTCTTGAATACCGTCAAGGGCTACCTTGAACGCCCGCTGTCGCTGATTCTTTAGCCAAACTAAGGGCGGAAGGTTCCGCCCTTTTTTAGTCCCCGCATCTTCAATTAGAATGAATCTAAATACGCGCCGACAGCCGCCGCCTTATTGTACCTTGGAAGCATGAAACTCTCGGAACTCGGAGTGGGGCAGAAGGCCCTGATTTTGCAGGCAGCCGTAGAGCTTCCCGTGAAACTATTTGAGATGGGCTGCCTTCCCGGCGAAGAAGTTGAATTGGTGTTTGCTGCCCCCTTTCGGGACCCGCTTTGCTTTCGGGTGCAGGGCACCCTGGTGAGCATGCGCCGCGAGTTGGCCGATCTCATTCCCATTACTGAGCCTTATGTCGCCTAAACGTGCGCTCCGAGTAGCCTTGGTTGGGCGGCCCAACACGGGCAAGTCGTCGCTATTCAATCGGCTGACGGGCTTGAACCAAAAGGTGGGGAACTACCCGGGGGTCACTATGGAAAAGCACTTGGGCTTGGCCAAAATCGGCAGCAACACGCTGGCGGAGGTCATCGACCTTCCGGGGGTCTACAGCCTGCATCCTTCCTCCGACGACGAGCGCGTGGTGCTCGACGCCCTGACGACGGCGTCGGAGGCGGAGCGTTCCGACGTAGTGGTCGGCCTGGCCGACGGGACGAACCTCAAGACGTGCCTGTTTGTATTTACCCAGGTTTTGGATTTGGGTTTTCCGGCGGTACTGGCGGTTACCATGGTCGACGAAATGGAGCGCCGGGGAGCACAGCTAGATCTGCCGGCGCTTGAAGCGGCATTAGGAGTTCGGGTTGTTCCCGTGAACAGCCGCACTGGGATGGGCTTTGACGCCCTGCGGGAAGCCATTGCGTCGGCTAAGCCCAGCAAGCAGGCGCCCTTTTTTCAGCCAGCCGGCGCTCACCTTCCGTGGCTTCAGAAAAAACAGGAGTGTATTGGGGCAGGCCTGACGTACCGGGCCTGGCTCGATGGCCTGAGTGACCCCGACTTTGCCGCCGAAGTGCGCGAATCCGGTCGAGGCCCCGAGCGCGCGCGGGCTGACGAGGCCATTCAGCGCTACCGTTGGGTCAACCAGTGGCTTAAGAAGGTGTACCACTATGACCCCGTGCGCGACCGACGGGCCGCGGCGCGCTTCGACCGCTTTGTAGTGCACCCTTTGTGGGGTAGCGTGCTTTTGTTTAGCGTACTTTTCGTCCTGTTTCAGGCCCTTTTTTATGGCTCCTCGGTGCCCATGGACGCCATCGACGGGGGAATAGCCCAGCTTTCGGCGTGGCTGAACGCCGCCCTGCCCGCGGGCTTTTTCAATCACTTTTTGACGAGCGGACTGCTTCCGGGCATTGCGGGCGTGCTCATCTTTTTGCCCCAAATCGCGCTGCTGTTTTTGTTCATTGCCCTGCTTGAAGAGAGCGGTTACATGGCACGGGTAGTCTTCATCATGGACCGCTTTATGCGCCCGTTCGGGTTGAGCGGCAAGTCGGTAGTGCCGCTGGTAAGCGGAACGGCCTGCGCCATTCCCGCCGTCATGAGTTCTCGGAACATGGAGTCGGCGCGGGAGCGGTGGCTCGCCATTGCGGTCACTCCGCTGATGACCTGCAGCGCGCGCTTGCCGGTGTATGCGCTCATCATCGGGCTTGTGGTCCCCAACACGCCTTGGATAGGCATCAGCCTTCAGGGACTTACCCTGTTTGGGCTTTACGCGTTGGGATTTGTGGCGGCCCTCACCGGCTCGGCGCTTCTGAACCGTTGGGTTCCGCAGCAAAAGTCCGCCCCCTTTCTAATGGAAATGCCGCCCTACCGCATGCCCATTGGCCGAAACGTATTCACCGCCGTGTGGACCCGATCCAAATCCTTCGTGGTGGAAGCGGGCAAAATCATCGTGTCCATCAGCGTGGTGCTGTGGTTCTTGGCCAACAGCGGTCCGAAGGGTCTGCCCAACTTTAGTGCGGAATACGAACCGATGCCCATCGAAGAAAGCTACTTGGGGAGTATCGGTCGCGGAATTCAGCCGGTGCTCGCGCCCCTGGGATACGACTGGAAGATTTCGGTCGCCATCGCCTCGTCGTTTGTGGCACGTGAAGTGTTTGTGGGCACCATGGCCACACTATACAGCGTAGACGGCGACGACATTGCGCCGGTTCGCGAGCGGATGGCCGAGGAAATTAATCCCTCCACCGGGGAGCCCTACTTCAATTTAGCGGTGGGCGTTTCGCTGCTGCTCTTTTATGCTTTTGCGCTTCAGTGCATGAGTACTTTGGCGGTGGTGGTGCGCGAAACCCGAAGCTGGCGCTTTGCACTAATCCAATTTGCGGCCTACGCCGGCGTCGCCTACCTGGCGGCGTGGTCGGCATTCCGCTTCATTTCCTACCTTTCTATATAATATGATAGCGGTCGCCCTTTGGACAGCCTTTTGGTGGAGTTTGCTCGCCCTTATTGTTCGCGTCCTTCCCCAACCGTCTTGCAGCGCGTCGTGCGGCTGCAGTTCAACTCCGTCAACGTTGCAATGAAGCAGTTTTTAGTGACCGGCGCCTCGCGCGGAATTGGGCGCGAAACCGCTCTTGTCCTGGCCGCCCAAGGCCACCGCGTGCACGCCACCTCGCGCGCGCCCTTTGTTTTGGAGGGTTGCCATACCTACGTGCTGGATCACAGCTCGCCGGAATCTCGGGCCCAGTTCGTTGAAATGCTGAAGGGCGTTGCGCTCGACGGAATCGTGCTCAACGCTGGCGCCCTTGTGTCTAAGCCCTTCGCGCAATTGACCCCTGAGGACTTTGCCCACATGGGTTTGGCGAATTGGTCGGGCCCTGCGCTCCTGGTGCAGTCCCTGCTCCCGAGGTATGCTCCGGGCGCGCACACCGTGTTCATAAGCAGCATGGGTGGATACCAGGGCGCGGCCAAGTACCCGGGTCTTTTGGCCTACGCCACGAGCAAGATGGCCATGGCAGGTTTAGCCGAAAGCCTTCAGGCGGAGCTGGGATCCGACGGTTTTACGTTCAACGCGCTATGCCTTGGCGCAGTTCAAACTGAAATGTTGGCCGAGGCCTTCCCCGGTTATGAGGCCCCCGTGACCCCCAAATGCATGGGAGAGGCGGTGGCGCATTTTGCGCTCCGCGGACACGAAACGCAGGCGGGGCAAGTGATTCCGCTCGCGAAAAGCAATCCTTGATATATTTTTCTCCTTGCTTTTCAGGGAGTTGATGGTCAATTGAAATTTTTTTTCCAATTGAGTGTTGCAGATTTGAAAAGTCGTTCTACATTTGCAACCCCAAACGGAAACAACGGCGTATCGATGAGGTCGCCCGACTCCGGGGGGAAGACGGAAGCAGAAGTTTCAACGTTCTTTAACATATTGTGAAATCGAAAGATTGTTCAACCCGAAGATTCCCATTTGAGGAGTACTTGAGAGCCATAAGTCAAACAATTCTACAACGGAGAGTTTGATCCT
>SXGQ01112474.1_pt1 | contig 17969 bp, 13 predicted proteins | sample 3178371 | NCBI WGS metagenome assembly SXGQ01 (sample SAMN11356859, study PRJNA531348) | freshwater metagenome | isolation source: freshwater sample F1-20 | place: China: Fuxian Lake, Yuxi | collected 2017-12-25 | reverse complement strand
GCGCTGCTGCACTCGGTCGCTGACCCCGCGCTCGCCAATGTCCGCATCGACGGCTGGCTCGGCCGTGCCCGCTTCGTGGTGCTGCGCGCCGGGGACGGCGCGGACGTGCCGGCGGAGGCAGGCGACACCGTGTCGCTGCTGCCCGTGGGCGGCGACACCACCGTCACGGCCACCGGCCTGAGATGGCCGCTGCAGCAGTCCGTGCTGCGCGCCACGCAGTCACGCGGCATCAGCAACGTGGCCCTCGACTCGCCGCACGTGCAGGTGCACACCGGTTCGCTCATCGCGTTCATCACCCCCTCGGACGAAGGAGACACACACCCATGAGAAGGACCCCGATCCTGCTGGCCGCGCTCGTCGTGCTCGCCGCGTGCGGCGGGTCACCGGGCGGCACGGCCGACCCGACCGTCCCCGCCGGTGACGCCACGACCGTGCCCGCGGACGCGACCCCGGGCGAGGTGACGCTGCTGGCGTACGACTCCTTCACCCCCGCGGAGGGGATCTTCGACGCGTTCGAGAAGGAGACGGGCGCGAAGGTGAAGGTGGTGACGGGCGGGGACTCCGGCTCGCTCATCTCGAAGGCGATCCTGACCGCGGGCAACCCGGAGGGCGACGTGCTGTGGGGCGTGGACAACACCACTCTCCCGCGCGCCGAGGACGCCCGGCTGCTCGATTCCTACGAGCCGGTCGACGAGGGCGACGTCTGCGTCAACTACGACAAGCAGTGGTACGCCTCGCGCGGCATCACCCCTCCCGCGTCGCTCGACGACCTCGTGAAGCCCGTGTACCGCGGGCAGCTGGTGGTGCAGGACCCGGTGAACTCCTCCCCCGGCCTCGCGTTCCTCATGGCGGGCGTGGCGAAGTACGGGGACGGCTGGCAGCAATGGTGGGCGCAGCTGAAGGAGAACAAGGTGCGCATCGCCGCCGACTGGACGGCCGCCTACACCGTGGACTTCAGCGGCTCGAGCGGCAAGGGCAAGTACCCACTGGTGGTCAGCTACGCCAGCAGCCCGCCCGCCGAGGTGCTCTATGCCGCCACGCCGATCGACGAGCCACCGACGGGCGTCATCGAGTCCACGTGCTTCCGCCAGACCGAGTACGTGGGCGTGCTGCGCGGCACGGGGAACCCCGGCATCGCCCGAGCCCTGGTGGACTACCTGCTCGACGTCCCCTTCCAGGAGTCCATGCCGCTGTCGCTCTTCGTGTTCCCCGTGAACCCGCAGGCCAAGCTGCCCGAGCTGTTCACCAAGTTCGCCGTGCGCGCGGCGTCGCCGCTCACCCTTGACCCTGCCGTCATCGCGGAAAACCGAGATGCGTGGCTGGACGAATGGAGAGCCATCGCGCTGTGAGCACCGCCACCGTGCCGGTGCGGGCGGCCAGGGCCGCACCGCTCGTCTTCCTGGCGGTGTTCTTCGCCTGGCCCGTGGTGTCCATGCTGGCGGGGCACCTGCGCCCGGGTGCCGTCGCCGACGTGGTCACCGATGCCTCCCTGCGCGGTGTCGCCTGGTTCACGCTGTGGCAGGCGGTCGCGAGCACGGTGCTGTCGCTGGCTGTCGGGTTGCCGCTGACGTGGGCACTGTCACGGTGGACGTTCCGCGGCGCGCGGTTGCTGGCCGCGCTCGCCACCGTGCCGTTCCTCATGCCGGCAGCGGTGATGGCAACGGGCGTGGCGGCGCTGCTTCCCTCGCGCGGGATCCCGGCAGTGCTGTGGGCTCACACCGCGTTCAACGTGGCGGTGGTGCTGCGCGTGGTGGGCCCCACGTGGGCCATGATCGACCGCGCCCAGGAGGAGTCCGCCGCGTCACTGGGGGCCACTCACCTGCGCGTGTTCGCCGACGTCACCTGGCCCGCGATCAGCGGGGCGATGCGGGGCGCGGCGTCGCTGGTGTTCGCGTTCTGCTTCGCCAGCTTCGCCGTGGTCTCCATCCTGGGCGGGCCCGGCGTGCGCACCATCGAGACCGAGGTGTTCACCCAGGCCGTGCGACTCGGCGACACCCGGACAGCCGTCGCCCTCACGTTCGTGCAGGCACTCGTAGTTCTCGGGGTGCTCGCCATCGGACGCCGCGGCGGCACTGACGCGATCGAGTCGCTGGAGATAACCGGCGCACGCCACGTGAGCGAACGGATGCGCGGGCGGAGGCTTCCGGCGGTGGTGGCCGTGGTGTGCAGTGCAGTGGTGACGGCTCCGATGGTGGCGGTGGCGTGGAGATCTGTGCGGCTGGACGGCAGGTGGACCCTGGTGGGCTTCCGCGCCCTGTTCGACGGCTCGCTGGAGGGTGCGGGGGTGGACATCGCCGCCGCCGCGCTCAACTCGCTGTGGTTCGCCGCGCTCACCGTGGCGATCACTGTCCCGCTGGCACTGCTCGCGTGCCGCCGTCACCGCGCCGGTCTTGCCGAACGATTGAGCGTGGCCCCTCTGCTGGTGAGCGCAGTCACCCTCGGCCTCGGCATCATCATCACCTTTGACTCCGCACCGTTCGACTGGCGCGGGAAGTGGTGGTTGCTGCCGGTGATCCACGCGGTCATCGCGCTTCCGCTCGCGGTGCGGGTGATCGGGCCGGCACTGCGCGGCATCGGCACGGAACTGCTGGAGTCCGCGGCGGACCTGGGTGCGGGGCCGTTGCGCACGTGGCGGAGCGTTCAGTTGCCCCTTCTGGCGCCGGCGCTGGCGAGAGCCGCGGGTATCAGTGCGGCGGTGAGCCTGGGTGAGTTCGGTGCGACATCGTTCCTGACGCGTGGCGACACGAAGACGGTACCGATCGTGATCGGAGAGCTGATGGGCCGCCCCGGCCCCCTGCTCCAGCAGAGTGCATTCGCAATCGCGACGTTGATCCTGTCGGTCTTTTCGCTCGGTCCGACCACCGTCCTGCTCGTGTGCGGCTCTCAGGACCGGACGGGGCGTGGCAGTCATCCCTCCTGCAGCTGAAAGATGCGCTCGGCATGGAACTGCAGATACTCACATTGACGATCATTGAAGGGTTTCGGGCGTGCAGGCGGTTCGATTCTCCAGGACGTCAGGACCTCCGACTCCAGCCTTGGGGACGGGACAAGTACTCCGTCCTCATTGAACCTGATCCAGCCTCGATCGAACAGGTGATCCACGTGGGGCGAGAGCAGCAGACCGTTGTTTCCGTCCACCTTCTCGGAGTCATCGGAGAACCTCCACGGCTTGATGTGGCTTGCACGGAGGTGCCTGAGTGACCGGAGCCCAGTGACCCGGCACTCTGTCTCCACCAATTCGAGGTTGTGGCGATAGACGCCTTGCCCACGGCGCGCCATCACCAACTGCTCGACCTCCACGGGTCCGGTCATGCCTCGAGCCCTGAGTTGGGACTCATGCTCGTCGTTTGCCAGTTCGACAAGTTCGACATACGGATCCCTCGGGGGATTCCTGAGCCCGAAGAAACTCCGCACGGCACCTGCCTCGCTGATGCTCAAGCGCGGGAACTGACCGAGTCTGATGTTCGGAAGATCCGTAATGTTCTGACGATTGTTTGTTGACCCCGGGTTGTAGGGGTCCGGGAGCTCGCGGATGACATCGATCCCGAAGATCCATTTGTACTCTCTTCCGTCATCCCATGGCGCCGGGTCGCCCGAGGTGGGCTGGCGCGCATCCGAGGTGACCACGCATCTCGCACGCCACCCTGCCCCGCTCTGCCACAAGAAGAACTCATCACCCCTGCGAACCGCGCCGGCGGCGTTGGAGCCACTTCCCCACAGCCCCTTTTCGAGACATATGGACCAGTTGTCGTCCTGTCCGATAGCGAGGGCACCCACCCATGCGGACCGATCGGGAGCCAGCGCTGACTCACTCATACGACGTGTACTTCTCCGCAGATCCTCTGGATCTATCAACCGGATATCTGCTGTTGTTGAGCGAAATCTTCTTGCGGAGTTCCTCCCCGAGATCCATCCCCAGAACGTCCGCCAGTCTGATCAGGTAGCTGAATACATCCGCGAGTTCAGATCCAACGGATTCGCGAAACGCGGGAGTCGCAAGTTTCTGTGCGAGCGAATCATCAGCATTCCACTGGAACTCGGCAGCGAGCTCCCCCACCTCACCTACGAGCGCAAGAACAAGGTTGCGGGGCGTGTGGAACTGCTCCCAGTCGCGCAACACGGCGAATTCCCGCACAAGTTCGGCCAAGCCTTCGAGGTCTTCTCCCATCTCGAGGTCGAGACTACTCTCAGGCTGCTCCGCTTACGAGAAGTCCCTGAGCAGACCGGAGTACTCCCCCTCGGCCAGGAGGCACAGCCAGGACTCAGGGACCTCCGGAAGGCCACCCAGATCCAGGACGATCAACCTCGCCCTCAGAACCTGCCGTTTGTTTTGGGCAGCGCGCAGCCGCGACCCCATGTGCTCCCCGAACTCCTCGAGTTCCGACTCAGTCCGGTCATTGATCCTCAGTTGTCTTGCGTGCTTGATCCGAATTCGTCCGGCGACATAACCGGACCGCTCCGCAATCACCGGGCTCGGGTGATCATTGATTGTCCCGTTGCAGTTCCCGCACGCGGGCACAGTCGGCACGAGCTTCCTCACGCCCTCGCCAGTCCATCCTCTGGGTAGGAGGTGATCCCGTTGATCAGCCGATCCGCCGCAGTAGATGCAGATCTCACCGTAGGTGTCCCTCACCAACCGGAGTGCTTTCTGTGAATACTCAAGCCTGGCGTAGGCCAGGCGGTTGGGAAGACGATCATCGTGCAGGTCCCGGCAGGTCCTGCACCGTTCCGACCCGTCACAGTCCTGCGCATGCTCCCCGAGGAGTTCAGCCAGTTCATCGTGCGCCAGCCGCAACTGGTCCTCGAGAATGAGTGATTCGTGATCAATTAGAGGTGTTCCCACCGCTTGCTCCTTCAACTTGTTGTTTCAGTTGCGCATGGATCAGGCATTACCACCCGAGGAGTCGGGATGGTGACAGTCAAAGGGCCTTGTCCCTCGTGTCGTCTTCATGCGGAGGACGTAATTAGCCCTCTAAGTACATTCTCTCACACTCAAGCACCAATTTGTCAACCCCATTAGTCAGGACTCAAATTCGCTGTTCTTTGCACCAAGTGTCGTCGCGTTCTCGCCAACCGTTCGCACGGTGGACGTTGGGTACCCGCTTGAAGTCGCATTGATGTCCAGTACCAATTTGATCGAAGCACCGGGTGTCTTCGAGAGATGGTCAACGATGTCCTGAAGAATTGACTCAAGCTGCTTGATGGCACGGACGCGGTCCAATTCGAAGGTGGCAAAATAGGAACGGGGCTCTCCGGCTTTCTCTCCGCCGGATTCCTTGCCCCCGCCGGTTCCCGTCCCGCCATCTCCGCCCGAATCGCCAGCTCCGTTGTCATCGCCGGTTGCCCCGGTGCCACCGGAGGGCTTTGACTTGGCCATCTGCCCCAAGGCAGGTTCCGGGTGCACCAACAACATGCCCGGAGTGGCCGTTACTTGCTCGGCAGCACGCAGGCCCTTCCAGACTCCGTCATCGAAGGCGTCGGCAATCGCGAATGTCTCGTTTGACCAGTCAATATTGGACACACCGGTGCTGATGGCGTGGTCGAGCACGCCCCGGTTGGCCAGCCTCGGAAGATACGGGAACTGGGAGTACCGCTTCCAGAGTTCCCCCACCGAAATGTCCCGGTTCTCGCTCCAGAGAGGGATCTTGTCAAGGTCCATCCTCACACGGGTTCCGCTGTACCTGGTGATGAGCTTTTCCTCGCTCTCCAGCTTCTTGGCAACACGTTCGGCCAGTGTGCCGGTGCCCGAAGTCTTGGCAACGTCCCAGATGACCTCCTTGGAGGCCGGTTGCTGCGAGGGCACCAGAATCGACTGGAATGTCTCGAATATCCGCTGCTCGATCGTGGCGTTGGCATCCTGCATCTTTGTCTGGGCCAGTTTCAGGTCATTGGGTGTCAGCTGCAGCTTGTCCTTGTCCTCCTCCACGCTCTTCCATGCGAGATACGTTCTTGCCGCCTGCCGGATTTCGGCCAACCTGGCTTCAGTAGCCGCCACGAAGACGAGAAGGTTCCTGTTCACCCTGGGGCCTGCGCTCCGCTGCCCAAGGATCGTTTCCGCCAGCTTCAGCGCCGCGGAGTCACCGGTGTTCGGGACATGAGAGTGAGTAGGGGGCAACACGACAAGATGCACACCGTCATCGTCATCGGTCACGTCCCCGGGACCATCAGGGAAGACATGGACCGCCGCGAACGGTTCGGAGCGCCGGACACTCTGGAGACGCCGCTTGATCTCGTCATCAGCCGAGTCGTCATTGAAATTGGAGTTGGCGCGCTCAGTGGCGAGCCTGTTGATGTTGGCCTTCAGGGAGTACCAGTAACGGGACCCGTCGACGTACACGTACGTTGCCAGGCTCGACAACCTGCCGAGTGCATCCTTGAACGATCCGGGTGCTTCTCCGGGCTGGGCGGCGCCCAGAACGACACGGTTGGACTCCACGCCGGGGTTCTGGCCGTCTCTCGGGGCAGACGCCAGAAAGACAGCGCGGGCAACTCGGCGTGTGGCCGAATATCGACCGAGGTTCTTCATTTCGCTGTCGATCTTCAGCGGTAGCGAGTTGATGCCGTCAACATCGGTCCGAACCACCGGTTCCCAGCTCTCCTCCAGGTAGCGGAGCAGCTCCGCAGAAACCCCGGCGTCGTCGAGCGGGAAGTTGCCGGGCATGATGAGCAGGTTCTGGTCACCTTTCTGCCAGAGCGACGAGACCACTGCCGCCATCAAGCGGAGGACTCCACGTGTCCGCTGGAAGCGCTCGAGCGTGGACCAGTCCCGGTACAGCCTGTCGAAGAGTTCCGGGTGAACGGGGTAGCTCAACTGCATGCGGCGCTTGTACTCGGCCTCCGTCACCTCGGAGGGGAAATCAGCGCTCGTCTGCTTGTAGTAGTCCCAGAAGGCGTTGATGACGACATCGCGTTTCTTGGCATTGTCCGCCGAGATCGTCTCGAAGAGACGCCTCCGGACGATCTCGAAACTCTCGTCGTCGGTGGCCGCGGCCCACTGCTTGGACACGCGTTTCACCACGTTCGTCAACCTGCTAAGGGCCTCACGCCCTTTCTCTCCACCGACCTCGATGTCGCTCGCAGGAATGGAGATCAACACGACCACGTTCTTGCATCGTGCTGCGTTCTCGGTCAGGGCCTGGGCGAAGGTGAACTGCGTGTCGAAATCCCCGCCCTTCATCCGGGCTTCATCGTTCTTGTTGGGCAGCTGACGCGCGTACGCCACCCACTCGTCGATGAGGATGATCGAAGGACCCGCAAGGTTCATCACCTGGAGCAGGCGTTCACCCGGATTGGTCCCGGCTTCGTCATCCGCCCGGATGATCTCATAGCCCTCCTTCCCGGCCAGTTGGTATGCCAGTTCACCCCACAACGTGTGCGTGTTCACACCAGGCTCGCGCAAGCGCGGACTGGAGGCACTGATCATCTGGCCGACAAGGACTGCCCGGGAGATCTTCTTCGGGAGGGAGATCTTCTCGCGCTCCAGAAGGACACCCACTTCCCCCATCTCCGCGACAGGAACCCCGCTCGCCAAGTGATAAAGGGCGATCATCGAGTGAGTCTTGCCGCCGCCGAAATTGGACTGGAGATCGATGACCGGGTCACCGTCCATCCCCGCCAGCCGCGCCGCCGCACCCCTGAGAAGGTCCGAAAGACCAGCCGTCAGGAACGTCCGCTTGAAGAACTTGACTGGATCCTGGTACTCCTCGTCTGCATCACCCGACGCAACCTGGTGCAGGTCGGCCGCGAACTCCGCCTGCTCGAACCTGCCCGTGGCCACGTCGTCATGGGGCGTGATGACCTCCCTCCACGGGGTGAGACCCTTCATGGGTTCGCCGTCGGTCGCCTTGGCGGCAACCTTGCGCTGTTCAGCGCGCGATTGCTCAGTCACCACGAGAACGCGGAGGTCGCTCTTCATCTGCTGAATCAGTGGAATGTGTTCACCTGCGTTGAACGCCTGGAGGAGAAGCTCTGCCGTGTCCAGCACCCTGTATGTCTCGTCGGAACTGAAATTCTTGGAGTGGGCCCACGCATTACGGGTGTCGCGCAGCTCGCCGACCCAGTTGCGAGCCGCATCAGGCAGGCTCTTGTTCTTCCAGCACTCCATCCAGGTGTTCTGTATGCCCTTCATCCAGAACAGAACATCATCCAAATCAGGAAGGCCCTGCGCGGCCTTGTCGCGCGAGTGGACATCGTTCGTCCACCCAGACCCGTACTTTGCCGACCACACCTCCTCGCATCGACCCCGGATTGCATCTCTGACGACAATGAGCGCCCGGTCCACCCGGTCACGGTTGTTGATGGCCATTACTCATCATCTCCAAAATCGAATTCACCCTGACCGGTGTCTTTGTCATCCCGAGGTGGAACGTCGTCCGATGCTGCACGCCTCAGGAGGTCGGGCCAGACCCGTATGAGCATGTCGTACGGTCCGGCCTCCTGTGCCCAGCCCTTCTTCTCACAGATGCCATACAGCAGGTACGCGAGCTGCTTCGCGCGATCACCGAAACCGCCCCCCACCTTCCGGAGAATCGTTGCAGCCTCAGCTTCCGAGGATTCGAGTGCCCTGATCAAGTGCTGAGTGATCTCCCACACCGTGAGGCGGGCGTCTGTCGTCGGGTTCCAGTCCGAGGGCAGGTCCTGTCGTTCCACTAACCACACCTTGCCGTCACGGGATGCTGCGATGCCCGACGCACACACACCGTTCACTGTTGTGTCCTTTGCTCTCGCAAGAACATCGGCATCGCCGAATGGACCAGGGTTGTGACCGAACTGTTCGAACCATGTCAGAGCGAATCGAGTATCGGAATCAAGCTCGGACTCTTCTCCGGTGAGAATCTCAGAGAGAACCTCGTTGATGAGGATGAGGGCCATCCGGACGGACATTGCCCCGCCTCCCATCTCCACGACTTTCGAGAACTGCGAGAAGACCTTCATTCCCGGCCCGATTGCGGACTGCGCCATGTCCACCGGTGCGATGTTCTCCATCTGCAGAAGACGAATTGCCTCCGGAAGTTCGCGACGCAACGCTGCAAGAAACTCCCCGCGAGTAGCCATTGGAGCATCATCAGGACGCTTGCGACACGCGAGAACAATGGAAGAGGCGAGCATGTTATGGCCCGCGCCAACACCGATCTTGTTAGCCAGTTCAGTACGAATCGGCCACGTTGCTGAGATCAAGAACCCAGCCTCGATGAGACCGGCCAGAAACGTTTCCCATCCGGTAGAAACTTGGCCCTCATCAGTGTCCTCTGTTGCGCGGAATGCGTAGAAAATGGTCGATGGAAAACGATCATCTGCAAACTCCGATGCCTTCGAAAATACTCCCTGCATGCCGAACTCAAAGTGTGCATGAGCAGCTTCTTTCGACCCGGCGCGGTATCTGTTGGCTATCAACTCTTCAATTTTTGGAGTCGCAATTGTTGACATCTCATCAGGCCAGATTGCTTTGGTTCCACGACGAAGCCACACATAAAACAAGTCGGACAAATCTGCGTACGAAATATTGTCGTAGTAAGGAGGGTCGGTAGAAATTACACATTGCCCAACCTCCTCGATTCGCGCCCTCGCGTCTCTCTGGGCAGTCTGACCTTGCTGTACTGTCGGCAAAGACTGAATGCCCTTCACAACTGTCTTCAACATTGAGTCCCAACTGGCCATTTTCTTTGAAAATGGATTCGCTTCCACGAAATCCCATGTCATTGGAATTGCTTGCTTTGAGAACGTCTCACGAATTTGTTGATTGTTGATGTTCCAGCTGCAGATGGACGACCAATAATCTGCACATCGATCAACTGCAAATGCAAGGTAGGTCACAATTGCCTCCGCATATGCCTGACGTCCTGTTCCGCCGTCTCGCAGTGGCCGAACGTCATCAGGAAAGTCATGACCCAACTTGTCTACTTGTTCGGGAACTTCATTAAGAAGGTCAGAAAATGTCGTGAGAGCTAAGAGTTGTCTGGCTGTATACAACTTGCTCCAGTCATCCAGTCCGTACACCGCGCATGTGCCTCCCGTGAGATGCCGGGGAACCTCGCCAGAGATTGGAGCTATTGACTCAGGAACAGCAAAACCATCATGACTAGTTGGTGAAACGTAAGTTCGTCCAGATGCTGACTCGCAAACTATTGCAAGCAAGACTTGGCCCATCCGGCCAGCGTTTGCTTGCGACTTGATGTATTCACCTGTAATTGCGGCACCCGAAACAATGCACGTGCCATGTCCTCTGTTAACTGTGCCAGGTCCAGCAGTGCCGCTTGTACGTACCGCGTACGTAATACTTCCGTTGTCACGGTCAATAACGGGTTCTATCCAGGTCGGACGTTGACCAGTTTTTCTTGCCAATTCCCATGACCGCACCAAGGGCACGTGGCCAGCCCATGAAGGATCTGGGGACTCAACGGTGCGGGCCCATATCCACGCAATCGGAACTGTGTTTAAACCGTCACCAAGATGTTCGTGGGGGTAGTATTCGCCAATTCTTTCTTTGGCCCGTGCCTCCATCCAGTTGCCGAAATACTCAACATCGGCAGCCAATCCCTCGGCCCGTTGCCATACGGCTCTAGGTTCAGAACGCGGATTAACTGGCGCTCTTCCCGAGAATCTATGCGGTATCTCAATCATTGCGCGCTGGATGGTTACTGCAACGGGGTTCAAGTCGCCGGAAAAGGTAGGAAGCCCGAGACGTGTGGATTCCAATGGAATAGCTCCGCCTCCTCCGAACGGGTCGAGAATCGATGGCAATTGGCCCTCGCAAGACTTCAATATCTCTGCTCTGGCTTCATTAAGGATTGTTTCGTTGTGCGATGCGGAATACGGGATCAGCCGCTCCATGATTGCGAACAGTCGTCTTCTCTCTGTTTCCTGTTCATCGACACTCGGAAATATGTCGGGATGGCTTGAGGGATCGTCAACGAGTTGCGCGAAGAGCACAGCACGAGCCGCTGCAAGCGGACGTCTTGCCCACCACCTGTGCAGATTTTGTGGATGTGGCGCGGCACCCATTGTCTTCTGCTTGGCCGATTCTCTGTTGATTGCCGCGAGCGGAATGGCAACTTCGATGAGTTTCTTTTTGTATGTCATATCGGGTCAACCGCCTGCTGAAGGAGAGCCTCCACGTTCAGAGGCACATAAGTCTGGGCAAAGTGGGGCTCGTAGTCATCGAACGGTCGCACTAGGTAGCGCACCCGGCTGGGTTGGTTCTTCGCGTCGTCTGGCACCGAGACAACAGCGAGCCGGAACCTCTCGGGGTTCATCTTTGCCATGCGAATCTGCCGTGCGCGCACCTTGATCTCGTCCGTGGCTGGACGGTGACCTTTCACCTCGATGAAGTACGAGACGTCCGATTCCGGGTCGATCGAGAGAATGTCGTAACCGGGGTTGTTGTGCACCTGTTCCTCGGGGATGCGCCCGAGGGCCACCTCCGCGGCCATGACAGCTGCGACAGCGACACGGTCTGTTTCGAGTGCAATCTCCTGGTCGATCAGGTTCGGTGCATGCCCGGTCAACGAATCGAGAAGCCCCTGGGGAATGACGAGTGCGGCCGCCACAACTGTCGGCGCATGGTTCATGAGGTCAGACTCGATGTCGAGCTCCCGGAGACGACGATTCTTGCGTGCTTCGAGAGAGTCGGCACGTTGGCGGGCATTCCCGCTGTTCAGACGGTCGGCCTTGCCCTGCAGTTCTTTCGTCTTCAGTTCGGCGGCTCGGGCATCCCAGTAGCGGATCTCGACATCCAGTCGCTCGATGACAGCCTGACGTACACGGTCAATACGGGCTGATGACACTTTCGCGACGTCGTCATAATGCGGTGACGCAAGGTGACCGATGGCCCAGTTCTTTGCGGTCGCCTCGATGCCGCGGGAGGCCCACGACGTGTCGACCGGCGCTATCAGCAGCCTCGCCTCCGCACTGATGGGGTCGTACTGCAGGTACGGCTCCGCGCCGGGATCCACCACTCGCCCGTCCTCGTAGACCTCCACGAACTGGAACCTCCTGCTCACCACCTTTCGGGTGCCGGCCTGGATGCGACCGTCGGTGATGGTGTGCTCGAGGTAGACGAGTGCACGTGGCTCCGTGCTGTTGTCCCCGGTGTCGACAAAAGTCGTCCCGGTGCTCAGGCAAGGCCCGTATTTCTCGAGAACTGTGTCGATCAAGCCGCTCAGCAAGGGGTGGCCGGGGGCGACCAGGTCGGCCTTCACATTGTGATTAGCAACAGACACCTTCTCCTTGTCGAAGGTGACACGTTCGTAGACGTTCTGGATGGGGGCACCTGCCGCAATGACGCGTTCCTGGGACCTCACGACAGCCGGCACACGGGTGATCTCGAATCGGTTGTTCTCCCGCACGGCCATCCGACCGCCGAGATCGTCCAGGGATGCACCCACGAAAGCCTGGATGAACCCTGGAGCCAGCTTGCGGGCCAGTGCCTTTTCCATCTCGCGGCGGATGGTCTGAATTCCACCGTCATCGAGAACATCCTCGGCAAGTGCCTTGTTCTCCAGCACCTCCTTCATCCGCGCGCCGATCTTGTCGTCGACAACCTCGTCAATCCACTTGAGGTTCTTGGGGTCCGCATCCTCCTGGATGGCCCGCATCAGGAGATCCTGGAGACTCTTGTTGATTTCCGAATCCCCCAGCACGTCGTAGATCTGTTCCCCGTACACGGCCTTCTGTTCCTCGATCTTGGCGAAGAGCCTCTCGAAGACCTTGCCCTCACGCGTCCCGTGGGCAACAAGGTTCCACAGATGACACGGCTGCTTCTGCCCGATGCGGTGGATGCGGCCGAAGCGCTGCTCGATTCTGTTCGGGTTCCACGGGAGGTCGTAGTTGACCATGAGGTTTGCGCGCTGGAGATTGACTCCCTCTCCTGCGGCGTCAGTTGCCACCAGTACCTTCACCTTTGCGTCGTTTCTGAACAGGTCCTGGATGTTCCGACGGTCGTCGCGCCTCATTCCGCCGTGGATGACCACCACAGCATCGTTGCCCAGGAGTGTCCTGATCTTCCCGTGCAGGTAGTTCAGTGTGTCCCGGTGCTCCGAGAAGACGATGAGCTTTCGTGCCTCTGCCGGGTCGTTGAACTCGTCTCCGTTGAGGATGTCCCTGAGCTCGCTCCACTTCTTGTCCGTGTCGAGCGCGCGGACCTTTGCCGCTTCCGACACGAGGACCTTCAGCTCGGCGACCTCACGCTCGAGATCCGCGACCGTCTCGGCGGAGTAGACATTCTCGATGGCTTCATCCTCGAGTTTCTGGAACTCATCCTCATTGAAGTCATCATCATCCAGTCCATCCGGATCATTGATCCCCTGGACGAGACCACCTTGGACGATGTCTCGGCCTGCTTTCTTCGCGAGCTCCAGCTGTGCCGACATCTTGTTCAATCGACGCTCGAGCGACCTGAAGATTGCCTCGGGAGACGACGCGAGTCGGCGCTGCAATGCCGCAAGGGCGAACCCGATGGCGAGACCCTTTCGTTTCTCCCTCCCGTTCTCCATCTCGCGGGCGCGGTTCATGCCGTCCTGGATGTAGGAAGTGACAGCCTCGTAGAGTGACTCCTCCTCCGGGGACAGGTCATATGCGACAGTTGTGGCTATCCGGGGAGGAAACAGTTGCTTGCCGTCGAAGGTGCGGAGGTTCTCCTTGACGTAGCGGCGCATGATGTCGCTGATGTCGGGAACCGGCTTGCCCGACCTGAGGCGCCCAGCGAAACGGTCCGGGTCTATCAGTGTGAGAAAGAGGAGAAAATCCTCGTTGTTGCCGTTGTGCGGCGTGGCAGTCAGGAGCAGCAGATTTCTGGTTTTGTCCCTGACCAGCTCGGCAAGCTCGAAACGGTACGTGCGCTTCACTTCATCGCCGTACAACTTTGCGGACAGTTTGTGGGCCTCGTCGAAGATGATCAAGTCCCACTCGGATGCGGCCAACCGTGTCCGCAGCTCCTCGCTCCGGCTCAGTTGGTCAAGGCGGGCAATCAGGAGATTCCGCTCGTTGAACGGGTTGCCCGTCACTGCGGCCTCGACCATGTCTCGGCTGAGAATGTCGAACCTGAGACTGAACTTGTCGTTCAGTTCGTCCTGCCATTGTTCGACGAGGCTCCCCGGCGCGATGATGAGGCACCGATCAAGATCACCCCGCAGCATCAGCTCGCGGATGTAGAGGCCCGACATGATGGTCTTGCCGGCCCCGGGGTCGTCCGCGAGGAGAAAGTGACATGGCTGCAACGGGAGGAGTCGCTCGTAGACAGCCTCGATCTGGTGTGGCAGGGGATCGATGGTCGCCGAGGCAACCGCAGAAAACGGATCGAATAGATGCGCAAGCTGGATGCGGCGGGCCTCTGAGGCGAGCTTGAACTTATCTCCGGGGGCGTCAAAGGCCCACCGGGCGTCTTCGGCAATGGTGATGGACTCCAAGTCCTTGCGTGTCACCAGTCGCGCGGCATAGTTGCCCGAGTCATCGCTGAACACGACGTTTGCCGTGTCACCACTGGGCTCTGGAGTCGCGACAATCGTGACTTCTGTGCCGGCGAGAAGGCCCCGGACACGTACTCCGGCCTGGAGGTCCGAAAAATCCAGCACCTGACCTCCCACACCGCTCCTGCCCCGGCCGATTCCGGGCACGTCCGCCAACTTATTCCGCCCGTGGGTCTTTGATATAAACGGAATCCTCGATAGTTGCATATTGATACCGTGTTTGGTCGGTGAGCTGACGGCCCAACTGTCTGCTCCTGTCACCCGGCGAATGTAGGTTGCGGGCCGGTCAGCATGGCTGGCCCCGGAGTCCGGTGGACCTGGATGACTCTTGGTGGAGGCCAGAGATGGAAGGAATCGCGCCGATCGAGACCTTGACAGATGCCGATGTCGAAGGCCTGCTCAAGCGGTACATAGGAAAGCGGCACGAGAACGGGGGGATCGACCCAACTCTCCGGTTTACGTCCTTCGATTTCTGTTACGCCCGATTTCGCCGATTCGTCTACACCGGAAAGACGACATCGATCGCTTCACCCGCCAACTTGCAGGAGAACTGCATGCACCTCGGCTTCTACCTCGCCAGCTGGGGGATGTACCGCGCATCGTCGAAGATCCTCAGCAAGAGTGCCCGGGGCCTCGCACCCATCCTTGACCTCTTGGCCTCCCTTGATCCCGCCATGTGGGAACTTGACATCGAGGGTTACTCCTCCGGGTCACTCTCTCAACTCGCCGCAGTTATGGAGGATCTGAAGACGAAGCTGAAAACTGAGGTTGAAGTGACACCTACGGACACACTTTGCACAAAGATTCTGCTCGGCACGTTGGGTTGCACCCCGGCATTTGACGTCTACTTCAAGGCAGGTTCGGATTTGCACTCACCCTCCAAAACAAGTTTTCTCCGGTTGCAGGAGTTTGCCGAAAAGCATTCCGGCAGTCTCCGCTCGCAGGTCGCCAGCTGTGTCAATTTTGATGATGGCTCCCCCACCGACATTCCATGCCCGACAGCAAGACTGCTGGACATGGTCTTCTACCAGCGTGGTCTCGAGTGGTTGGCCAAGTGAGCACAGCGTGAGTTCATTCAACCCTCGGCACATACTCACCATGAGGCCGGCAGTGTTTGCCGAGTGGTCCCAGCAGTTCAAGCGTGTTGTGGAACTCGCGGCCACTGGGAAGATTGGGGAAGCAAGACATGCCTTCTGTCAAATTGACGGAGACGCACTGAAGTACTGGTTCCATTACACGGCCCAGTACGCAGGAAGTCAGCGCACCGGGGCGCTCGCCAGCAACGGCAGTCAGACCACTAGCCCAGTCCGGGAGAAAAGAGCAGCCCGAACGCCATCGAAACGAACATGTCTCGAACTGCTGGCTCGCGACAACTGGGCATGCAGGTACTGCGGATCTCCACTGCTACATGGTGATGACTTCAGGTCGCTCCGAGGCAAGATGGGAGAAACAGTGTTTCCCGCCGGGAGAACAAATCTGGCGACTCATGGTGCAAAGTTCGTCTTCCTCGCAACCTTCGACCATGTACTCCCCCACTCTCTCGGAGGAGGCACTGACGCCGGGAACATCGTTTCCTCCTGCCACGCCTGCAATTTCGGCAAGGACGGCTTCACGTTGGACGAGCTTGGATTGGACTACCCAGCTGGTGATCGCTTTGCTCCCGACCAACGCTGGCTGCGTGCCGTGCACGCCCTCAGAACAAAATGATGCCCGTCAGCGTTCAGCAGCCCTCCTGAGGGTGCGGACCAATGCTGGATGAGGATCCAGTCCCCAGACTGCAGCCCGCGGACGCTGCACGAACTTTCTCACCGTCTCGGCAGGAACAGGCCTGGCAAGCAGTCGGCGAGTGGCGGCCTTGTCCCACCGAAGCACGACATGGTGTTTGCCCCTTACTTCATCGTGGACAACCTCGTCAATCGTCGCAAGTGCAACTACACCCACATTGCCGTCTGCATGCCCGTAGTAACACCAGACACGATCGCCTTCGGCGACTCGGCGATAGTTGGTCACGAGATACCAGGTGTCGACAGATGCCCTGTTTATACGACGCTTTAGTGCGGGAAGGCTGGTGTCAGTCTCGCCGACAAACCACCGCTTCGAGATGCTCGACAGCGGATACAGCCAGTCACTCATGTGGGCTTCTCCTTCATGTTCGTTTCCCCCAGTACATCACACTTTTCACGGGAGCCGACTACTCCCACACGATCCTGACCTTGTAGCTGCAGACCCATCCGCGCTCCTCCACCGTTGACTTCACCGGCTTCTCGCCGTCGTAGTTGTCCTCCTCCGTGGAGGCATGGTCGTGCACGGCCTTCGCCACCTTCATCGCCCAGGGGTGTCGCCGCACGCGCACCTTCATCCGGTCTGTGTACCCAACGATCGCCGTCTGCATGAGGTCGATCTCGGCGACAACGTTGTTGTCCTGGTCCACTAGCCGTGTAACAGCGCCGTGCTCCACCTCTTCGTAGAGAATGCAGTCGACGACCTCCTCCCAGGAGGCACACTCGACGACCGGGGCCAGCACTGCGTTACGGGCGGCGACCGGAGATGTCGAGCACCCTGGTCTGGATGTCGGCGGTGGCGTCGACAGTGCCTGACGGCCCCTCGCCGAACATCCCGATGGACCCCAGCATCGGTGCCATGGGCTCCAGGTTCGCGTACACGTACGCGCACACCTCCGGGTTGAGGGTGACGCTGCGCCCGAGACCGGCGGCCAGGTCCCACGTGTGCAGCAGGTAGTCACCGATGCGGAACATGATGAGGCGCGAGGCGGGCATGTCCGCGGCCGGGTGGTGGATGACGGTCTCGGGGTCGGCAAGTGCCTTCCATGCGGCCAGGTGGTCATCGATCGAGTCGCGCAGGGCCGCGCGCGGATCGGCACCCAGCACGTCACCGGCGCCGGCGGCGATGGCTTCTTCCCTCGTGCCGCCGCGCAGGGCGACCGCGGCAGACCGCGCCCCGCCGACCATGTGGGTGACCAGGTCGCGCACGGACCAGCCCTCGCACTTGGTGGGCTTGTCCCAGTCCGTGTCAGGGGTGGCGTCCAGTTCAACCACGAAACCGGCGATGGCGGCAGTCAAGAGTTCGGTGCTCATGTGTGGGACATTAGCCGTGCGTGGCGAGGCGGCAAACAGTCGAGAGTGTGCGCTAGCGCTCACCGCGCTGTGCGATGCGGCTCTCGCTGTTGCCCACATCCGCGGGCGTCACGTCACCGTGATGGACAGGGTCTTCGTGGTGGTGACCTTGGTCTTCGCATTCCTCTGCTTGAGGGTGAGCGTGCAGGTCTTGCCCTTCGTCATTGCGTACAGCTTCCCGGACTTGATGCGGCAGGCCGTGCCCTTCACCGACCACGTGGCGGTCTGGCCTTTCGACACCGCGATCAGCCTCGTGAGGACGGTGGCTGACCCCGTCTTCAGGCTCTTCCCCGTGCTCTTTGTCGCCCCGGTCGTGGTCCCGGAATTCGTGCCGGAGGTTCCCGCGAGGAGCGCCTGGTAGATCTGGTTCGCG
>SXGQ01619879.1_pt1 | contig 17980 bp, 11 predicted proteins | sample 3178371 | NCBI WGS metagenome assembly SXGQ01 (sample SAMN11356859, study PRJNA531348) | freshwater metagenome | isolation source: freshwater sample F1-20 | place: China: Fuxian Lake, Yuxi | collected 2017-12-25 | reverse complement strand
CACTTAAAAAAACAAATAAACCTAAAAAAACAAGTATTGGCCGTGGATTTTTGAGCAAATCTATGATGAACAAACATAAAAAAAGAAGTTTCAAAGCGTATAGAGGCCAAGGAAGATAATGACACATGAATTTATCATATTAAATAATGGTAAATTAGAAAAATACGACAATTTTGAAAAAATACCACAAAGTTTTGATAACGTAATTAAATTTTTGCCTAAAATACCTGACGGCCCACATACAGAAGAACAACACATAGAAATAGATAGTTGGAATATTAAATTTAAAGAATTAATGAGTAGAGAAACAAATAAAAGGAAAATAAATGCCAGCAGCAACAAGAATAGGTGATGCAGACGTAAGCCATTGTTCAGGTATGACAAGAGCTGAAGGTTCTCCCAATGTATTTGTAAATAGTATTGCTTGGTCACGTCAAGGTGATCTAAACACTGGTCATTTATTGCCTGCTCCTATTTGTCCTTCTCACTCGGCGCCTATTGCGGTAGGTTCTACTACTGTTTTTGTAAACGGTATGGGTGCTGGCCGTGTAGGTGACGCAATTTCAGGATGTACCTCTGTAGCGGCAGGTTCGCCAAATGTTTTCTGCGGTGGTTAAATCGCATATAAATATTAACGATTATGCCAAATTACGATGCCGGTTCTTTAAACAATAGTAAAAGAGCCACAGTTAAATATAAAGATTTAGATTTAGATTTTGGTCGTAATTCAGTAACTAATGATGTAAATAAGTTAACAGACGTAGAAGCTGTTAAAAGAAGTGTAAGAAATTTAATTAATACATCACACTTTGAAAGACCTTTTCATCCTGAAATAGGTTCAAATGTAAGAGCGATGTTATTTGAATTAATGACACCTTTGACTGCTTTAAATTTACAAAGAAAAGTACACGAGGTATTACAAAATTTTGAACCAAGAATTAAATTGGTTCAAGTATCAGCAAGACCTGATATTGATAGAAATTCATATGATTTAAGCATTTATTTTTATGTTATTGGCTCAACTGAATTAGTTACTGTACAAACATTTTTAGAAAGACTAAGATAATATGGCAAGTAATAAATTAGAAGTATCAGATTTTGATTTTGATGCAGTCAAAGCCAATTTAAAAACATTTTTACAAAGTCAATCAGAATTTCAAGATTATAATTTTGAAGGTTCAGGTTTTGCTATACTTTTAGATATACTCGCTTATAATACTCACTATCTAGGCTTCAATGCTAATATGTTAGCAAATGAAATGTACCTAGACAGCGCTGACATAAGAAAAAATATTGTGTCAATTGCTAAAATGTTAAATTATACGCCATCTTCTGTAAGATCACCAACTGCTAGTTTAGATATTGAAGTGAATGATGCTACAGGTTCAACTTTAACATTAAATAAAGGTATAGTTTTTACAACAAGTGTAAATGGTGTTTCATATCAATACGTAACAAATGAAGATTATACAATTACGCCAACAAACGGCGTATTTCTTTTTTCTGATGTAGAGGTTTATGAAGGAACTTTAACTACATTTAGATATACTGTAGATGTAAACGATCCTGACCAAAAATTTATAATTCAAAGTGCAAATGCAGATACGAGAACATTAAAAGTTTCTGTACAAACAAGTTCAACAAATACTACAACAAATATTTACTCTTTAGCAGGTGGTTACAACAATGTAACAGATACTTCTAAGGTTTATTTTTTACAAGAGATAGAAGATGGTAAATTTGAAGTTTATTTTGGCGATGGCGTATTAGGTGCAGCTCTACAAGATGGCAATATTGTAATATTAGAATATATTGTTACGAATAGAGATGAATCAAACGGAGCTTCTTCATTTTCAATTGCATCAACAGTAGGTGGATTTTCCGATATTACAATAACAACAAATTCTGTATCACAAGGTGGGTCTGCTGCTGAATCAAAAGAGTCAATTCGTTTTAATGCACCTTTAAGTTATTCAGCACAAAATCGTGCCGTTACAACTTCAGACTATGAAACAATAGTAAGATCAATTTATCCAAATGCTTTATCAGTGAGTGCTTGGGGCGGCGAAGATGATGAAACACCTGTTTATGGTACAGTAAGAATTGCAATTAAAGCGGCCAGTGGTTCAACACTTACAACTTCTACAAAACAAAATATAATTACAGCTTTAAAACCATATAACGTAGCATCAGTAAGGCCAGTAATTGTTGATCCTGAAACAACTTCAATATTATTAACAAGCACAGTTAAATATAATTCAAGATTAACAACTAAATCGGCGGATACTTTAAAATCAAATGTATTAACAACACTTACAAATTATAATACAGATACATTACAACAATTTGATAGTATTTTTAGATATTCTAAAGTTGTAGGTTTAATTGACGATACAGATACGAGTATTGTTTCAAATATAACAACAATTAAAATAAGAAAAACTTTTAAACCTACTTTAAATTCTTCAACAAGATACGATATTTACTTTAGAAATTCAATATATAATCCTGTATCAGGTTACAATGCTGTAAATGGTGGTGTTTTAGAATCAACAGGATTTAAAATAAGTGGTGATACTACAAATATATTTTTCTTGGATGATGATGGTGCTGGTAATGTAAGAAGATATAGAATATTAGGTGGTGTAAGGACTTACGCAAACAATACACAAGGTACAATTAATTACACATCAGGACAAATTACATTAACATCTTTAAATATTACTACTGTTGAAAACATTAGAGGTATAGCTTCTACAGTAATTGAATTAACTGTTAAACCAAATTCAAATGATATAATTCCAGTAAGAGATCAAATTATAGAAATTGATGTGGCTAATTCTTCAGTTACAGTTGAACCAGACACTTTTGTAGGAGGTTCATCAGACGCAGGTATAGGATATTCAACGGCAACTAGCTATTAATTAATATGGCTACATTTAAAGACAAACTTTCAAGTCTTATAGGTTCACAAGTACCTGATTTTGTACTTGACGATCATCCTAAATTTTTACAATTTTTAAAAACATATTACGCATTTATGGAAGCTGCCGAGTTATCGGTAACTTCTGTTCAAACTACAGATGGTATTCAATTAGAAACAGAAACAGGCCAAGATAATAAATTAATCTTAGATGGTTCACGTATTGATTCTGATATTACCCCTTTAGATGAAGGCGATAAAATACTTTTAGAAAGTTCTACTTTTGGTAAATTTACGAGAGGCGAAATTATACAAGGTCAAACTTCAAAGGCCACTTCAACTGTATTTACAGAAGATTTAGATAAAAATAGATTGTTTATTGTTGCACAAGATAAATTTATAATTGGTGAAACTATTTTAGGATTATCTTCAAATGCAAGTGCTATAATTAATAATTATAGGCCCAATCCTGTAAACAATATACAAGAGTTATTAAACTTTAGAGATCCTGATAAAGCAATATCAAACTTTCTATCTCAATTTAGAAATGAATTTTTAACTACATTACCTGAAAATTTAAATATAGGTGTTAATAAAAGAAAATTAATTAAGAATATTAAATCATTATATCAAACAAAAGGTACTAAAGTAGGACACGAAACTTTTTTTAGATTATTATTTGATGAAGTATCAGAAACATTTTACCCACGTGAACAAATGTTACGTGTATCCGATGGTAAGTTTACTACAAATAAAGTTTTAAGAGTAATTAATCCTATAGGTACTACTTCTGATTTAATAGGTAGAACAATTACAGGACAATCTTCTAATGCTACGGCTATTGTTGAAAGTGTAACTGTATTTTTAATTGGGTCATCTTCAGTTTCGGAATTTATTTTAAATTCAGATAGTATTTTAGGAATTTTTACTGTAGGAGAAGAAATAAGAGGAACTGCCAGCGATGATGATGACAATTTAATTAAAGCTACTGTATCAGGTATTCCAGTTTCAAAAATTATTACAAATGATGGATCTTTACATACGATTTCTGAACCTGCAGTTATTACAGGTGGTGGTGATGGTGCCATAATTCAAACTAAAACCATAGGTGATGGTGGTGTTAATGAAATCATCATAGACAATGCAGGAACAGGATATTCTATCGGCGATGATTTAGTTTTTACAAACACAGGAACAAATGGAGCAGGAGCTGGAGGATTTATTTCTGTTGTAAACGGTGGTATAACTTTAGAAGAAAGTTTTAGTGCAACAGAAGATCATATTATATTAGAAGAAGGCACGACACAAAATGATACTTATTTTGGAAATAAAATTGTACAAGAATCAGGAACAGACGTAGGCAATATTACTGATATATTTTTATATAACGAAGGTTCAGGCTATACATCTTTACCAACAGTTGCAATTACATCAGCAGGTACAGGAGCCATATTAAAAGCTTTTGGAAGTCAAATTGGTAGAGTATTAGATTTAAATATTGTAGAATTAGGAATTAATCATCAATTACCACCTACACCACCCACTGTTAATTTATTTAAAAATTGTATTGTAACAAGCGTTACGGGAAATTTTGTAGAGGGTAATACTGTTTCAATTACAGGCGGCGTAACTGCTAGTGTTGTAAGTTATAATTCATCTACAGGTTTATTAGTTTTAAAAAATAATTCAGGAACAATTAATTTAAATTCTACAGTTACAGGTCCTTTAGGTTCTGCAACTATCAAAAAATTAGATGCAGCAACTGCTACTTTAGCTGTTGGTTCAATAGCTAATACAGATGGAAGATTTATTAATGAAGATGGATTTGTTTCTGAAAGTACAATAAAAATACAAGACAGTTTATTATATCAAGATTTTTCTTATGTAATAAAAGTTGCACGTTCTATTGCTGACTGGCGAGATGATTTCAAAAAAACAATGCACACATCTGGTTTTTATTTTCAAGGACAAGTTAATATAGAAACAAGATTAAACGCTCGTATAACTTTCCCTATTACTGGTGGAATTTCAGGTATTATTGATGAGCCGTTCTTTGCAATTGTTAATACATTATTTGCCACAATTATAGGACGAAGATTGGGAACAGTTGATGATGGTACGTCACTAAGAGCAAATGCTAATATAGGATTACCTGCTGATTTTAATACAAGTACCATATCACCTTTTAGTTCAACTACAAGAGATGTTACTTTAGTAAGAGTACCTGTAAAAATAAGTTATATGTCACGTATGAGAGAAACATTTAATGGTATTACAATTGCACAAGGATTTGCTTATGCTGGCCCTCGTTATGGTACAATTAATAGAGAAGCTTTAAAATCATTTAAACTATCAGGCACAAATTATTCAATAGCCGAATTGAGTAAAAACGTAACTTTCGGCACTAGGTCATCTTTCGATGGCATAGATAATACACTATTATTTGGATCTACAGATAGAGGTAGATTGGTTAAAACAAAATTAACTATGCCTGCTGATATAGTTTTAGTTTCTCCAGCAAATATATTTGATAATAGTGTTACAACATTTGATCAAATATTAGATAATGATGGTAACCCTATAACTTTTGATGATACAACACCTTAAAATGTTTATAAATATAGATAAAGATTAATCAATGGCCAAACAAATAATTAATATAGGTGCAATAGCTAATGACGGAACAGGTAGTAATCTACGTGCTGGCGGTACAATTATTAATAATAACTTCACAGAATTATATACAGCATTAGGAAACGGAACAACATTATCTTTTTCAACACCTGTAATTAATTTTGTTGATGATACTTCAACATTAACTTCAATTAATTTAGGCCAAACTTTAAAAATTTTAGGTGGTACTGGATTAAGTTCAACAATTTCTGGTGGTGCAATTACTTTAAATATTGACTCAACAGTTGCTACACTTACAGGTTCACAAATACTTACAACAAAAACAATTAATTTATTATCAAACACTTTAATAGGTACACTTGCTCAATTTAATACAGCATTAAGTGATGGAGATTTTGCATCACTCGCAGGTTCAGAAACACTTTTAAACAAAACTTTAACTCAACCTGTAATTAGTTCAATTGTGAACATAGGTACACTAACTTTACCTACTTCTACAGATACAATATTAGGCAGAGCTACAACAGATATTTTAACAAATAAAACAATTTCTGGCTCTACAAATACATTAACAAACATTGGTAACTCATCAATTATAAATTCAAATGTAAAATTTGCTGACGACACATCAACTGTATCAACAATTAATTTAGGAACAACTTTACAAGTTTCAGGTGGAGAAGCAATTGATACTACAATTTCAGGTAATACACTTACGATTTCTGCTGAAGATGCTACATCATCAAATAAAGGTGTTGCAACATTTAATACGGCCAGTTTTACAGTTACGAGTGGTGATGTTACAGTTAAATCAGCGGGTATATCAAATACGCAATTAGTTAATTCATCAGTATTAATAGGTGGTAATACAATTACACTAGGTGCGGCTGCAACTACTTCAATATCAAATTTATCCTTAACAGGCACGGGTGTAATTGATACTACAGGTCAAGGAAATAAAATAAGATTTAATTTTGCAAATTTTGCAGGCCTGCCTAATGCTACAACTTATGGTGGAGCTTTTGCAACTACAAATAGCACTTCAAAAGCATACTTTGCTGACAGTGGCGGTTGGAACGAAATTGCTACTGAAAACTCTAGCATCAATTTATTTTCAGATGTTGATATAAGTACTGTTGCTCCTCTCGGCGGACAAGATTTAGTTTGGAATAGTACATCAGGAAAATTTGTTCCTGGAGCAGGCGATTTAATTAAAGCTGCTGCACAAATTGATGTAACAAATTCAGGTTCAGGTGCTTATCTTTTCAACTCACATTATTCAGGAAACAATCCTACAATATATTTAAGACCAGGACATTCTTATGCTTTTAAATTAGCTGTCTCAGGACATCCTTTTCATTTACAAACAGTTGCAGGAGCTTATAGTTCAGGTGATGTATATAACACAGGATTAACACACGTTGCTTTAACAGGAACTGTTACAACAGGATCAGCTGCTTTATTAAAAGAAACTGGAACTTTATATTACGAAGTTCCATCAGGACTTAATACTACAATTTATTATGCTTGTCAATACCATTCAAGTATGGCAGGTAAAATTATTATAGGGCCAATCGCAGATTCATTTACAGGTGATGGTGCAACTACGGCATTTACAATAAACAGTGGTAGAAATGTGAATGATGTATTGGTTATCGTAAACGGCCTTATATTATTGCCAACAACAGATTATACAATAGCAGGAACAACATTAACATTTGTTTCAGCTCCTGCTGCAGCTGCAACAATACGAGTAAGATACTTATAAAATGATTATTAAAAACTGTATAAATAGTAAGAAAGAATAACAAAATATGCCAGCAATTATAACAAATAAATTCAGAATCAACAACGCTGAACAGTTTAGTGAGTCGTTTTCTGAAGCTTCTCCAGAAGTATATTATCTAGGTATCGGCCGACCACAGGCCTTTGCAACACAAACAAGAAGTGATTTAAGAACAGAAAATCAAGGTACAGACGCAGCCGCTGTTACACCTGTTGACAGTGTCATAGAAGAATTTAATACATATGATGACTTACTAGCCGTTAAAAAAATTACATTAACAGACACTTCTTTTGTTATACCAAGAAGAAACTGGATTACAAACACTGTTTACGATTATTACAGACACGATTATGGTAATCGTATTACAGGCACAACAACAATTCAAACGGCAAACAGTGGTGCTACAACTCTATTTGATGCAACATTTTATGTATTAACAGCTGCACGAAACGTTTACAAATGTTTAAATAACAATAACAACGCTGCTTCAACTACAGAACCAACAGGCACATCAACATCAATATTAACAACTGCTGATGGATATAGATGGAAATATATGTACACTTTATCAGCATCTCAACAGGCAAATTTTTTATCTACAGATTTTATGGCAGTTGCAACAGACGCAACAGTTTCATCTGCTGCTGTTGATGGTGCAATTAGTACAATTAAAATTAAGTCAGCAGGTATAGGCGGCACAAACGGAACTTATACGAATATTGCAATAAGAGGAGATGGTACAGGTGGAACAGTTTCAGTTACAGTATCAGGAGGTGTTGTAACGGCTGTAACAATAACAAATGCTGGTTCAGGATATACAATTGCATATATTCGTAATACTGACATAGTAGCAGCAGGTGCAACAGGATTATCTGGTGTAGAAATAGACGTAATTATACCCCCAAAAGGTGGACACGGTTTTAATTCAGTAAACGAATTAGGTGGATTTTTTGTAATGTTAAATGTAAGTTTAGAAGGAACAGAAACAGCTAATTCAGGCGACTTTACAGCAGAAAATGATTTTAGAAGAATTGTACTAATAAGAAATCCTTTTTCAGGTGGTTCTGCGGCTTCTGCATTAACATTAAGAGGTACAAAAGCAGTTCGTTTTGCCTCTTCACCTGCACCAGGAGCATTTACAATTGATGAAGAAATAAATCAAGCGACAACAGGTGCTGTAGGAAAAGTTGTAGAATATGATTCAGTAAATAGAATATTACATTACATACAAACAAGATTTAATGATGAAGGTATTGACAATAATGGTAATCGTACAGCATTCAGTGGTGCAAACGTAATCACAGGTCAAACTTCAGGTGCTACAGGCACACCAAGTGCTGTTGCAAGTGAAACTGCTGATCAAATTACATTTACAAATGGTTATAAAGATACAGAATTAGATAGACATAAAGGCGATGTTTTATACATTGAAAATCGAGCACCGATAACAAGAGCTGCGGACCAAACCGAAAATATTAAATTAGTAATTGAGTTTTAGGGAGATATATGCCAAGTCCAACAGACTTTAACCTCTCACCTTACTTTGATGATTACGCTGAGTCAAAAAAGTTTCATAGAATACTTTATAGACCAGCATTCGCTGTACAGGCCAGAGAGTTAACACAATCACAAACAATTCTTCAAAATCAAATTGAAAGAATGGGAGATCATTTTTTCAAACAAGGAGCTATGGTTATTCCTGGCCAAGTAGCTTTAGATACAAAATATTATGCTGTTAAATTAACATCTAAAACTTTTGCTACGGTTGCAGAATATATTGGTAAAGAAATAACAGGTGTTACTTCTGGTGTCATAGGTATTTGTATCAATGCTGTTGCAACTAACGGCACCGATCCTGATACTTTATTTGTTAAGTATAATAAAACAGGAACAAATAATACATCTTCAGTTTTTACAAATGGCGAAACAATACAAGCCAGAAATGTAGGTAACGCCACAATTCTTGCAACGGCTGTTGTAAATACAACTGCTGTTGGTTCGGCGGCAAATGTTGCAGCTGGTGTTTATTATATAAATGGTTATTTTGTACAAGTAGATAAAACTACTTTAATATTAGACAAATATACTAATACACCTTCTTATAGAATTGGATTTGAAATTACAGAATCTTTTGTTACTTCAAATGACGACACATCATTAGTAGATAATGCTCAAGGTTCTTCAAATCTGAATGCTCCAGGAGCACATAGATTTAAAATTTTATTAACTCTTGTTAAAAGAACATTAACATCTTTAGATGACTCTAATTTTTTTGAAATTTTAAGAGTAGATGGTGGTATAATTAAATCACAAGCTAGAAATACAGACTATAATATTTTAGAAGAAACTTTTGCTAGAAGAACCTTTGATGAATCTGGTGATTATACTTTAACTAATCCTGATTTTGACGTAAGAGAGCATTTAATAAGCGGAACTAATAGAGGTATATATACTTCAATTAATGGAGGTTTAGAATCAAAATTAGCTATTGGAGTTGCACCTTTTAAAGCTTATATAAACGGATATGAAGCTGAAATTTTAACAACAACATTTTTAGATGTCGATAAAGCTAGAGATTTTAATACTCAAAATAATAACAAAACAAGATTTAATATAAAAAACTTTGTAAATGTTGATAATGTTTTTGGATCACCTGACATTGGTTTTGTTTCAGGAGATGTAGAGGCTTTTAAATCTATCAACTTATATAATTTAGCAACATCAGTAAGAGGAACAGAAAGATCAAATATAGGTACAACTGTACCCCAAATAGGTAGAGCAAAATCTCGTGGATTTGAAATAGTTTCTGGCACCGAAAGTTTAGATATTTTTAATACATCTACTATAGCTAGACATTACTTATTTGATATGGAAATGTTTGAACATTTAAGTTTAACTACAGCAGCTACTTTTACGGTAGGTGAAATAGTATCAGGCGCCACTTCAGGAGCCACAGGCGTAGTGATGAACAATAGCGTTGTTAGATCCGTAACGGCTACGTCTTTTAGCGTAGCAAGTCCTACAGTTGTAACTTTAAACAATCACGGATTTACAGATGGACAACAAATAACATTATCTGCAGGAGCTACTTTACAGGTAAGTGGCGTCTCTTATACTCCTGGAATTTATGTTGTTAGAAATACTACAACAAATACTTTTAATTTATTTGCTTCAAATGGAACAACTCCAATAAACGTAACTAATTTTGTTTCTTCTCCTACATTATCACACAGTGTCGTGGTTGTATCAAATGTAAATGGTTCATTTAGTGCTGGTGAAATTATTTCTGGTTCAGTTTCAAATGCTTCAGGCACAATACAATCTAATACTTTAGGTTATAAAGGTGTAAAAATATTCGATTTTAGTGATACTAAACAAATTGGTATGGCAGGTTCTCCAACCTATACAGCAGACACCGTTTTAAGTTCTACATATGGTGATAATACAATATTAATTGGAAACGTATCTATAGCAAATAGCTCCACAACATTATTAGGAAAAGGAACATCTTTTACTTCAGATTTAAAAATAGGAGACTCAATTACATTTACAAATGATGTTGGTGGTACTATAACAAAAAATGTTAAATATATTGTATCAAATAATGAATTAGTTTTAACATCAACAGTTGGTGGTTCTGATGTTACATCAGGAGCTATTGTTACAAGAAGAAGATCAAAATTACAAAATCCTGAAAATAATACTTCTATTTTCAAACTACCAAATAAAACAATTAAAACGTTAAAAACGACTTCAAATTCTGGTTTAACAGATACAAGCTTTAATATAAGACGACATTTTACAGCAACACTATCTTCAAACGGCGATGCTACTATTACGGCTGGTACAAATGAAATATTTTCAGCACAAACTGATAACGATTTTTCTGTTTCAATAATGACACTTGGTGCTGGTACTACAGGAACAGCAGGCGATTTATTAAACACTTCAGGTAATAACCACGAAGGAACTTCTATTTTTATATTGGGCGGTTCACCTTTAGGTAAAACCTTAACTTTAGATTTTGGTGCTAATTTCGCAGGTCACAAAATAAAAATATTAGCAACAATATCAAGATCAGTGGCTGCTTCAAAAACAAAAACATTAAATAGTTCTTCTACCGTAGCGATTTCATCACAATCTATTATTGAAAGTGGTACAATAGGTTTAGGCAAAGCAGATGTTTTTAAAATCAATTCTGTTTTTATGTCAGCTAGTTTTTCTACACCTGCTACAACAAGTGATACAAATATAACTACAAGATTTACATTAGATACAGGTCAAAGAGATAATTTATATGATATAGGAAGACTAAAATTAATACCTGGACAATTAAAACCAACTGGTAGATTATTAATTAATTTTGATTTTTTCTCTCACGGTTCAGGAGATTATTTTGATGTTGACTCGTATTCAGGAGTTATAGATTATGATGATATAACTACCTATACTTCTGATACAACAGGTATTAGATTTAATTTAAGAGATTGTTTAGATTTTAGACCTCGTGTAGATGACGCTTCAACAATACCTGGTTCTACGTCAGGTTCTAATTTTGAGAAAAGTTTTGACGGTTCAGGTGCTTCAACAGCGGATGTTGTACAATTCAATTCTGATGTTACAACTGATTTTGAATTTTATTTAAATAGAATAGATAAAATTTTTATAACAAGAGACGGTCAATTAAAAGTTTTAAAAGGAGCTTCCGCTCTTAACCCATTAACACCTGGTAATTTAGATGGTAATTTACATTTAGCTACTTTAATAATTCCTAGTTATACTTTAAGTACAGATGATGTGATTGTAGAAAAACAAGATAATAAAAGATATACTATGAGAGATATTGGCCGATTAGAAAAACGTATTCAAAATGTAGAGTACTACACTCAATTATCTTTACTAGAAGCAAACGCTCAATCATTACAAATACAAGACGCAGATGGATTTGATAGATTTAAAAATGGGTTTATTGTAGATAATTTTACAGGCCACAACATTGGAGATGTAGGTAATAACGATTACAAATTGGCTATTGATAGAGGCCGTGGCGAAGCAAGAACAATGTTTAATGAAGATATAATTGAATTTGAAGAAGTAGATGATGACGGTACAGTTATTACCGCTGCGGACAGAATAGAAGCAGGATATCAAAAAACAGGTGATCTTATAACTTTACCTTATACAGAAGTAAACATTATACAACAACCATTCGCTACAAAAACCGAAAATTTAAATCCATTTTTTGTATTTAATTGGATAGGTAATATAGAATTAGATCCATCATTAGATGAATGGAAAGAAACAGATCGAGCACCTACATTAACAGTTAATATTGGAGGTGCTTTTGATAATTTAGCAGCTCAATTAGGTTTAACAAATCCAAACATAACAGAAATACCTTTTGGTACTGAATGGAATGAATGGCAAGATCAATGGTCAGGTAATCCTAGAACAGATTCAGTAAATACAGGTGCACAACTTATAACAACTACAACAGTTGATGTCGTACAAACAAGACGTGGTATTAGAACAGATTTAGTACCTCAAATAGTAACACAAAGTTTAGGAGATAGAGTTATTGGAGTTAATTTTGCTCCTTTTATTAGAGGTAGAGATATATCATTTATAGGCAGAGGACTAAGACCAAATACAAGAGTTTATCCTTATTTCGATAATATAGATGTATCTGCATATGTTACTCCTACTGGTGGATCTTTAGGTGGTAACGTAGTTACAGATTCAAATGGTTTAGTATCTGGAACATTTTCATTACCTGATTCAAAAGTTGACGCAAATCCTAGATGGAGAACAGGTAATAGAGTTTTTAGATTAACAAGTTCATCTTCGAATAGTAGTTTACACGCTGATCCAAATGCTACTTCTGCTGAAGCTGATTACAGTGCTAAAGGTTTACAAGAAACAATAAGAGATGTAATTGTTTCTACAAGAGAGGCAAGAGTAGTAAGAACATCAGTATCTCAAAATAGAAATATTAATAGAGTAGCAAATCAAACCGTGCAAAATTTACCACAAGATAACGCTGGTGGGGGAGGTGGAGATCCTCTTGCTCAGTCCTTTATAATTGATGATGTAGGTGGAATTTTTGTAACAAGCTTAGACATATTTTTTAAAACAAAATCAACAACTATTCCTGTTAGAGCTGAAATACGAAATATGATTAATGGTTATCCAGGCACTGTTGTATTACCTTTTTCTCAAAAATATTTAAATCCAAGTTTAGTTAATACAAGTACTGATGCTTCCGTAGCAACTACTTTTACTTTTGATAGTCCTGTTTATTTGCAAGAAGGAACAGAATATTGTATAGTATTATATTCCGACTCAAATGATTATCAAGTTTATGTTGCTAGATTAGGAGAAACTGTTATAGGTTCAGATAGAACAGTATCAAAACAACCTGCAACAGGAGTATTATTTAAATCAGCTAATAATCGTACTTGGTCTCCAGAACAAATGGAAGATATAAAATTTAATTTGAAAAAAGCAGTATTTGAAATAAATTCGATTGCTAGAGTAACATTAGCAAATAAAACATTACCAAGTAAAATACTTGACACAAATCCAATTAGAACATTTAACGGTACTGGTTTAATTAGAGTATTCCATAAAAATCACGGAATGCATTCAACAAACGATAATGTAACAATTTCAGGCGTTGCAGCAGGTACATACAACGGTATTACTTCAGCACAAATTAATGGAACTTATACTTCAATATCAAATATTACTTTGGATAGTTATGATTTAATTACAGCAGGAACAGCGACAGTTTCAGGTAATGTTGGAGGCGCAACAGTGGCTGCCACACAAAATAGATTATTTGATGTTATGCAATTACAAATGGGAGTTTTAACATTACCACTTACAACATTAACAACTTCTATAAGAACAACAACAGGTAAATCTGTAAATGGTTCTGAAACACCTTTTAGCTTACAATCTATTTCTAATGCTCAATCAGTAGTATTAAATGACAATATATTCTTTTCAGAACCTAGATTAGTTGCAAGTGATATAAACCAAACAAATGAAATGGCAGGTTCTAAATCAATATTTACAAATATTATAATTTCAACTTCAAATAAAAATGTGTCACCAGTAATTGATGTAAAAAGAATTAACGCTTTTGCTATTTCAAATAGATTAAACAACCCTATTATATCAACAACAAATACATTTACAGGCGATGGTTCAACAGCATCTTTTACTTTATCTGGAACACCTACAAGCGTACATTTATTATCTGTGAAAAAAAATGGATTAAGATTGCAACCTATTGATAATTTTACAGTCGCAGGTACAACACTAACATTAACTTCTGCTCCTGCTTCAGGTTCAAAAATTGTAACAAAAATTACAAACACGGTAAATTATGAAGATGATACAGCAATAGAGGGTGGTTCTTCAGCAGGTGTTTACATCACTAAAAAAGTTTCATTAGCAAATGTATCAACAGCTTTAGATATAAGAGTTGCTGCTAGCGTGAGAACCGGTTCTTCTATTAAAGCATTTTATAGAGTAACAGGTGGAGAAGAAACAAGAAGAATTGAAGATTTAGAATTTATACCATTTAATACCGATGGCTCTAGTGATACAGCAGTTGATCCGTCAATAGGTGATGTTGTATTAGATAATGATTTTAAAGATTATAAATTTAGTCAAAATGGAATACCTGATTTTAACGCTTTTCAAATTAAAATTGTATTTAGAGGAACTAACTCAGCTCTGCCGGCAAGATTAAAAGATTTTAGAGCTTTAGCACTGGCGGTATAATATGAAAATAAAAGTAGAAGGTTATGAATCGTTAGAAAGAGATATAAGATCAAATGCAATTGTAAATACAAATAAAACTGAATATCAATTGTATATGAATCGAATTAAAAGTAGAGAAAAACAAGGCGATCAGATAAGAGATACTATAAAAGAGATAAATATTTTAAAACAAGAATTGTTTGAAATTAAAGATTTATTAAAAAAGGTACTTAAAAAATAAACAATGGCTATAACACAAATACTTACTACTGATACATTAGAACAGATGCGAATTAAGGTTAATACCTTAGCTTCGAATGATTTTGGTGATCCGGCTTTATTGCAACCGGCTGGATTGTCAGCAACTAGCGTTATAGGAGCTGTTATAGAGTTATCATCATCTATTTTTTCGTCTGCAGGATTTGGTGTCGAAGATGTAACATCTTCTTTTCAACAAATATTGCCAGGAGAAAGATTAAAAGTTTTAGGAGTTTCAAATCAAATTAATGCTATTGTAAGTGTACCGGACACCTTAACAATTAGTTTAACACCCAATGTAACTATATCAGGTAATTTTATAGCTAACGGTTCTTTACATAGATTAGGTACAGTACAAATTAGTGGTAATACAATTACATCAATAGATAGCTCTCAAATTTTAATAAATGATGATGTTCAATTTTCAGGAACAGTTAGAACAGATAATATACGTGCCGTAACGACTGGAAATATAAGTTTCGGATCTGCCAATATTTTGACATCAGGTTCAATACAAGCTGCTGGTTTCATTTATACGTCTAGTGCTAATGGTATTGTTTTTGAAGGTACAACAGCAGATAATTTTGAAACTGATTTAGTGGTGGCAAATCCTACAGCAGATAGGACAATTACTATACCTGATATAACAGGAACCTTAATTACTAATGCAGATACAGCTACCGTTACAAATACAATGTTAGCCGGTAGTATCACAGGTGGAAAAATTTTAGATGATGCTATTACAGAAGCTAAAATAGCAGATGACGCTGTAGGGCAAGACCAATTAAAATCTTTAGTTACTTTACAAATATTAAATTCTTCTGGAGGTGTGCTTAAGTTTATATACGGCGCAGGCGCATAAATATTATTATGGCAGTGAGAACACCTTTATACTATGTTTCTGGTAATTTAAGAGAGATGGACTCAGCCATGATAAATGATATTAAATCTCTGGCCATTTATCAATATTCTTTAAATCCATCAGTTTCTCTTTCAGTTTCAGGTTCAGGCGGCAATTTAACATCAATTGACGATACAAGATTACAAGCAGGTACAACATCAACAAGTACAACAGCATTTCCAAATGAAGCAACAACAGCAGAACCAAGCACTGTAACAGTTTCATATCAAAGAATTACAAAAACTAACGCAAGTGTGTCCGTAACATCAGATACAGGTAAAACATTTCCTCTTTATTATACGTCAGGTGGTAATTTAAGAGCTATGGATGTAACAGATTTTAGAGATACATTTATATTTCCTTCAATAGATACATTAGTATTAGGAACTACAACAACAGCACAAGGTGGAACTTATTTTGTTTCAACGTCAACAAGTGTTGCTGGTTCAACTTTAGTTTCTGCTACACCAATATTTTTAGATACTAGAGCTAATACAACACTATATACAGACTTAATTGTAAATGCTACAGCGTTAACTTCTGCTGATAATGGTACAACATACATAATTCAAACAGTTGGTACAACCGACTTTACACAGTTAGGTTCAGCTAACAATATTGTGGGAACTGTTTTTACTAAAACGGGCGGTACAGGTGTGGGTACGGGCACAGTATCCACAAACGAAATTCCTGAAACTTTAGATCAACCAACTACAATTAATAGTTATTATTTACATAAAATAGATGGTTCTGCTGTTACTTTATCACAGTTTCCCGTTTATGCTGATGCTAGTAACAATGTTAAACAATTTTCACAAGCAGAAATAGCTAGTTTATTATCTGAATATATAAGAAATACGGCCGCTTCTTCAGCTGGCGGATATCAAATTACATATAATATAGATGGTACAGGAACGGCCAGAGGAAGTGCTATGGTAAATACAATATTAAATGGTTCAGGAAATTATCAAACACGTTTTGTAAATACTGATGATTATAGAGCGCAAGAGTTTCCTGATGGTTCGCCAGTTACGGCCAACACATATACATTTAAGATAAATAAAGTATAGGAGAAATATGGCAATTTTTAGTAATAAAATAATAGAGGCGTATTATGTAAATGCAGAAAAAACTGCTATTGAAGTAATATATAAAGATGGTGAAAAAGCTATAAGTCATTATTTGTCTTTTGACCCAAATCATCCAGATTTTAAAGATTTAATTAAAGAGTATAGTTTAGAAAATATTTTAGAATCAACAACTAAAAGACTAAACGCATATCGTGAACAATTAAAAAAAGTTGTCCAAGGATATCAACAAAACGCTTTAAAAAATGCTGAAGAATCTTTAGATAAAATTAGAGAAGAAGTATTTTCTTTTCTAATCAGTTTTGATGAAAACAATAAAAGTCATTTAGATTTATTGTTCACACTAAAGTTAAAATTATTTGAAATAGAAAAAGTTAAAAATAGTACAGATGAAGAAGGTAAGTCATTAATTAGAAAATCTATGACACCTGTTGATGTATTAAATGCTTTTAAAAACTTAAAATAATTGACTTTATTAAGTTTTTGTGATATGATATTATGTAATTATGATAGAAAATACAATATTATGTGTTAAGTGGGGAGAAAAATATAATTTATACGTTGATAAATTAAAAAAACAAATAGAAAAAAATTGTTCCATACCACACAATTTTTAT